>Ga0209089_10004271_pt1 | contig 11941 bp, 8 predicted proteins | sample ArcticOcean_MG_C_FD_187431 | JGI IMG/M metagenome (GOLD analysis project Ga0209089, IMG submission 187431) | Marine microbial communities from western Arctic Ocean - ArcticOcean_MG_CB2_150 (SPAdes) (version 2) | ecosystem: Environmental > Aquatic > Marine > Oceanic | place: Arctic Ocean: Canada...
AATTATCCACCTTTTTTGTGTTGGATGAAATACTTTTCTGATGCTTTTTGGTGTAATGTTTTGATTAGACATATTTGGTGTATTTGGTGTAAATCAATTTAAATACACCAAATATACACCAAAAATATAAAAGCAAATGACATATTAAATACAGCGAATAAGTATGTTAATGTCAATAATTATAGGGGAATTGAAGGTAAAATACAGTGAATAAATTTAGTATTTATTTGCCGATACAGAAATTTTTAAAAATGTTTTCTAAAATATCATCAGTATTAATATCTCCAGTTATTTCTCCAAGTGAATGGATTGCAGAATTAAGATCAACAGAAAGTAGATCTCCAGAAATATTATTTTTCATTCCTTTTTTCACTAGAATTATTTCTTTAAGAGCATTTTGAAGTGACGAGTGATGACGAACATTAGTTACAATTGTTTGACTCTCATTACCAATTTCATTAACAGTTTTAATTAATTCAGTTTTTAATTGATTAATTGATTCTTTTTTATGAGTTACTAGAGATAGAGGAGGGGCTAGGTGTGAAAATTTATCTTTGATTAAAGCCATTATATTTTCTTTGCCAGAAGAAATGTCCATTTTATTCTGAATCAGAATAGTTTTCTTGTTTAATAATACAATTGATTCTAGTTGATTTAAAATACCTCTTGAATCTGTATCACTAATATCATATAAAAACAGTAAAATTTTAGCTTTTTTAGCATTTTCTATTGCACGCTTTACCCCAATAGATTCAATCTTATCTTTGGTTTCTCTTAAACCTGCTGTATCAATAAATCGAAATTGTATACCCTCAATTACTAAAGTATCTTCAATACTATCTCGTGTAGTACCTTCAATTTCTGATACTATCGCTTTTTCTTCATTAAGTAGAGCGTTTAACAGGGAAGATTTTCCAGAATTGGGCTTTCCAAGAATTGCAACTGGCACTCCATTTTTTATAACACTTCCATATGCAAAGGACTCAGATAATTCTTTTAATTGCTGTTCTATAGTATCTAAAAGTTTCAAAAAATCTTTTCGATTTGCAAATTCAACGTCTTCCTCAGAAAAATCTAGTTCAAGAGCAATCATTGACGCGAAATGAATTAATTGATTTCTCAAATCACTTATATTTTTTGAATAACCTCCTCTCATCTGATTAACAGCTAGCTCATGAGCAGCTTTAGATTCAGAAGAAATAAGATCAGCAACAGCTTCAGCTTGTGTTAAATCCATTTTACGATTAAGAAAGGCACGAAGTGTAAATTCTCCAGGTTTTGCTGGAATAGCCCCTTTTTTAACTAATAAATGAAGAACTTCTTGAAGAATATATATTGACCCATGACAAGATATCTCAACTGTATTTTCTCCGGTATATGAATTTGGAGCTTTGAAAATTGTAAGTAAGACTTTGTCAAGAATTCGATCTTCGTCTTTTATCCATCCCAAAAATGTTTTGTGAGATGATTGCTTAATCAAATCTATTCCTCTATGAGATTTAAAACATTTAGATACAATCGAAATAGACTCAGAACCAGAAAGCCTTATAACTCCAATAGCACCAGTTCCAGAAGGTGAAGCTAAAGCGACAATTGTATTTTCAGATATCATATTGTAAAAGTAGAATATTTGAAAGATTTAATACCCTTATTGAATTATTACAGAGACTTAGTGAAAGTTGCTCGTTTTTTATGTAAACGATTTTCATAGTTCTTCCATAGAGTTTGAATCTGAATATTTTCTTTTAATTCAGGATTAGTTTCAACTACATTTATACCATATTTATTAAAAGTCTTCTGAAGCTCATTCAACAAAATAGCCGTAACTGCCTTATTTTGGTAGTCTGGTCTTACACCAATTAGATATAATGAAATTTTTTTTACAAACTTTTGAGCCCATAAAATTCTCAAAAATCCAAAAGGAAAAAGTTTACCATTTATTTTCTTGAGTGCTTTCGAAAATGATGGCATAGTTATTAAAAAAGCAATAAGATTATTGTCTTTGTCTGTTACACATTTTATAAAGTCAGGGTGTATGTATTTAAAATATCTTTCTTTATAATGTTTGATTTGGTAAGGTTGAATAGGTACAAAAGTTTGAAGTTTATCGTACGTTTTTCCAATTAAATCAAACATTTGATCAACATATGGGATAATTTCTTTATTTGATTTAAAATTTAAAAGTTTTAGCGAATATCTCTCTAATATTAATTTAGAGAATCTTCTTACTTTTTCAGGAGATTCTTCAAAAGAAGCAATTTTAATTTCATACTCAACCCATTGGGCTAATTTTTCGTAGCCAAGTTTTATTAAATGTTCTGAATAATAAGGGAAATTATAAAGTGTAATCATCGTATTAAGTTCTTCGAAACCCTCAACTAACATTCCAGCTTTATCCATGTTGGAAAAACCAACTGGTCCTTCAATATGGTTTAATTTATGTTCTCTTCCAATTAAAACAACTTTTTCAAGAAGTTTTTTAGTCACATTAATATCATCTATAACATCAAACCAGCCAAAGCGAATTTTAGATTTTTTTAACTCTCTAACCTCAATCCAGTTTATAATTACTGCAATTCTACCAACTATTTTTCCATTTTTAAAAGCTAAAAAATAATAAGCATTTGCATTTTGAAAAACAGGATTTATTTTTCTGTTTAAAGTTTCAAGCTCTTCATTTATAATTGGACCAACCCAGTATGGATGACTTTTATATAATTTAAAAGGAAAATGAACAAAATCTTTTAAATCTTCTTTAGAAACAACTTCTTTAATTGAAATAGACGAATCCATGTATAAATTTATTGTTTAGGTTTTTTTCGAGCATTTTTATTTCGCTTTTTATCTTGTTTATTTAATTTTCGAGAACTCTTTTTTAATGCTCTTTCTTCCTTTTTTAATTTTTTCTTTTCTATTTTTTTTGGGTCTTTAAAATCTTTATGAAAATCAAGCCTATAGGATGCACCTGCGTTTATTGAAATAAAATTAGGAGTGGTTTTTGCATTAGCACCAATTGTCCCTTCCACTTGTAGATTTTCTCCGATTAAATATGCTGCACCAGCTCTTGTAATATTATCTGAGTATCTCTCAGAAAAAATTCCTTGGTTTTCAATGTAAACTGACCAAAGTGGATTAAATGTATGAGTTAATGTAATGATATATGTTTTTTCTATAAACTCAGACAAGTATCTTTTTAAAGAAAAATTTGTAACAAAAACCCATGTTCCTAAAAAATGAGATTGAGTTGCAATAGTGCCCATAAGAGTCAGAGGAGTAGGGCTAGGAGCTACAGAATATAACGTTTGGTTAAAATCTGGTTTGTAAAAAGTACCAAACACATCTCCATATGGATATGGGTTTTCTTCACTAAAAGGATCGAAATTTGCACCTATGGTTAAAGAGATTGCAGGAATTAAATGCTTTAATTTAAACCCATTATTGGCTTTCCAGCTGTAAACATTTACTTCTTCTTCTTTTTTGAATGGATCATAGATTAAATACTTAATTCCTAAAAAATTCTGTAGAAATCCGCTTCTTTTTTTTTCTATTGGATTATTTGATAATTTATTTGATAATTTATCAAACATATATGATCCATCATAAGTTAATTCTAATTGCTCAAATAAAAACCCCCAACGAAGAGATAAAAATCCAACTGTACCTTTAATTGTGCTTTGGTTAAAACTATTATGTTTGTAATTTCTTAATTCAAAACCTGTTTCAAGCTGAATAACTCCTTTCCCAACTGAAAATGCACCAATAGAATACCCTGGCCGATTTGAATTAATTTGTTCGGTATATTGGCAAAACCCTATACTTGAAAAACAAATAGTAAAAATAATTAGCAGAGGGTTTTTTATCTGAAACATAATATGCAATATAATTCGATTTTTTTATAAAATATCAAATTATGGATTGGCTTAATTAACAATCTTATATATTATTTTTTCTAAATTTGGAGTATAATAAATCATTGTTTTTTGAGTACTTTGTTAAATATTTTACTTTTTATTTTTATAATATCGTATGTTATAAGGCGTTTAAGCCCAATATTTCTCAGATGGTTAATACGTGATATTTCAAAAAAAGCATCTTCTCAAAACACTAATGATTATAATAAAAAACAAGCTCAAAATAAAACTAAAAAGTCTGATAACCTGGGGGAATATATAGATTATGAAGATATTGAATAACAATCTATATATACATGGGCTTGTAATTATTTGTTTTGCCATATTTGCGCAACTATTTTATTATCCATCATTGTCAGGAATGAAATTACTTCAACCTGATATAGTTCAGTATTCTGGAATGTCACGTCAGATTAAAGAATATAGATCTCAAAATGATGGAAAGGAAACATATTGGATTGACAATGCGTATGGTGGTATGCCGACATATCAATTAGGAGCTAAATACCCCGCAGATTTTTTAGGCCCAATACATAATTTATTCAAATTATTACCTCGTCCTGCGTATTTACTTTTCCTTTATTTGTTTTCCAGTTATATTCTTTTTTTAGTTTTAAAACTCGATTGGAAGATTGCGGTTTTTGGATCTTTTGCTTTTGGGCTGTCAACCTATCTATTGATTATTCTTCAAGTTGGTCATAATACAAAAGCTATGGCTTTATCCTATATGCCTATTGCTATAGCTGGTTTTTTATTATTAACAGATAAAAGGTGGCTAATCGGATTTATTTTAAGTGTTTTAGGTCTTGGTTTGAACATTAGGGCTAATCATTATCAAATGTCTTATTATTTATTATTTATATTAATCATTTTAGGTTTGGTATATACTGTACAAGCCTATCGAAATAAAAATTTAAAATCTATATTGACAAGTCTTGGTTTGTTTTCTCTGAGTGGAGTATTAGCTATAGGGTTAAATGCAACACCTCTTCTTTCAACCTCAGAATATTCTAAATTTAGCACTCGTAATGGTTCAGAGTTGAACTTTAACTTGGATGGAAGTCCAAAAAATGTATCAAATGGCTTGGATTATGATTATATAACTGAATATAGCTATGGGATTTTTGAATCATTAAGTTTAATTATACCTAGAATTCAAGGAGGTGGATCAAGAGAGAATTTAGGCACTGATTCTAAATTGTATGAATTTCTAATAAAAAATGGAGTGTCAATTAAACAATCTAAAGAATTTGTAAGTTCTGTTCCTACCTATTGGGGCTCTCAACCTATTCTTGAAGCTCCAGCATATATAGGAATTGTAGTTTTTTTATTTGCAGTATTTGCTATGATAATTTTAAAGGGACCTTTAAGAGATGCATTAATTATAGCTTCAATTCTCTCTTTAATTTTGTCTTGGGGAAAAAATTTTTCAATAGTTACTGATTTTTTCGTTTACAATATTCCCTTCTATAATAAATTTAGAGCCGTGTCATCTGCTCAGGTTATTTTAGAATTATGTATTCCAATTTTAGCAATTCTTGGTTTGGAAAAGCTTCTAAATGATCCGAATAAATATTTTAGAATCTTTTTAAAAACTACTATAGGTTTAATAGGCTTCCTGAGCTCTTTAATTTTATTTAAAATGCTAGGACTGTTTTCGTTTACAAGCCTATTTGATTCAAGGTTAGGCGATGCATATGGTGAAGAAATCTTAGAACAAATAATTATAGCTCGAAGTGTAATTTTTAATGAAGATATTTTCAGAGGAATCTTTTTAGTATTAACTGTTTTTATAATTTTTATGCTTTTTAAAAGTAAAAGAATTAAAAAAAGTATTGCTATTGCTTTTCTTTTTGGAGTTTTAATATATGATATGGGAGGTATTGCAATTCGCTATTTAGATTGGAATCGTTTTGTTAGGCCTTCTCAGTTGGAAACTCCATTTAAAATGACAAGTGCTGATAAAATTATATTAAATGATAAGTCAAGATATAGAGTATATGAGCCTAGATTAAACTTAACCGGGGCTAGAACAGCTTATTTTCATAATTCTATAGGTGGGTACCATGGGGCAAAACCAAGAAGGTTTCAGGAGCTTTTCCAATTTTTTAATTTTAATGAAATTCCTGAAATACTTAATATTTTAAACGTTAAGTATGTTTTATATCAATCTAAGGATGGGATTTCACCACTAATAAATGAAGAAGCTCTAGGAAATGCTTGGTTTGTTGATTCTATAATTAAAGTCGAATCTGCAGATGAGGTTCTGGAATCTTTTAAATCTATAGACTTAAAGACTCAGGCAGTTGTAGAGGATGAATTAACCGCGAGTGCATTAACCATAAATGAAAATATTAATGATTCTTCTTCTATCGAATTAATTGAAGATTCTACCAATTTATTAAAATATAGGTTTATTAGTAAATCTAAGCAAGTGGTTGTTTTTTCTGAAATGTATTATCCTGATGGTTGGCAAGCTAAGATAGATGATAAAATAGTTCCTCATTATAGAGTTAATTATATTCTAAGGGCTTTACCTGTTAAAAGTGGAGAACATATTATTACTTTTGAATTTAATCCACTATCTGTAAAGACAGGTACCAAAATAAGGTATGCAAGTATTTCATTATTTGTATTAACCGTATTTTCCATGCTTTACGCAAATAAATTTTATAGAAATCAAAAGAAATGGGACTGGTAGCAAGACAGACATTTTATAACCTACTTAGTATTGGCTTAGCTTTTATATTAGGAGCAATAAATACCTTGTATATGTACCCTAATTATATGGGGAGTAGACTACAAGGTGTCATAATTGCTCTTTTAGCATATTCTAATTTAGTTCAGCCATTTATTTCTTTTGGGCTGCAGCATGCAATTATAAAGTATTATAGTTCATTTAAAACTAAAGAGGAAAGAGATAGTCTATTAGTTTTTACCATATGGTCTCCATTAATAATCCTTATTTTAATATTGATTTATTTGTGGATATTTTCATCGTCAATCATCATTGATATATCGGCAAAAGAACCTTTGCTTAGTACTTATGCTTTTGTTATAATTTTAATAGCAATATCAACATCTTATTTTGAGATATTTTTTAGCTGGCTTAGAGTTCATTTAGCCTCAGTTTTTGGTAATTTTTTAAAAGAGTTTTATCCTAGACTTTTAAATTTCATTTTATTAACATCCTATGCTTTAAATATTATAAAGTTTGAAACATTCATTTATTGGTTAATAATAGGATATTATATTAGATTATTGCTTGTCATTTTATACAGTCTTAAGATTTATACTCCTAAATTCAAATTAAGCCTCCCACCATTCTGTTTAAAAATTCTTTTTTACAGTTTTTTAATTTTCTTATCTGGAGCAGCCTCAAGTATTATTCTAGATATTGACAAGTCAATGATAGCTTCTTTGATAACATCTGATGATGTAGCTTTCTATAGTGTGGCCTTATTTATAGCTGCTGTTGTTGAAGCTCCTGGAAGAGCGATGTTCCAAATAGTAAGCCCTCTCGTTTCAAAAGCAATTAATTCTAATGATAAAATATATTTAACAAGACTTCTTAAAAAAAGCAGTAACAATCTTTTTTTAGTTTCTGGTGTTTTATTTCTTTTAATTAATCTAAACCTGTCTGATTTTTATGTATTTGTAAACCAACCCTTATATGCAGTCGCTATAGGTGTTGTTAGTGTTGTTTCGATAGGTAAACTTTACTCGATGTCAATAGGGTGTTTAAATAATATAATTTCAAATTCAAAATACTATCCGTATATATTCTGGTTTTCAATTTTATCAGCTACAATAGCGATTATTTTAAATTTAATTTTGATTCCTAAACATGGAATTTTAGGAGCTGCCTATGCAACTTTATGTGTTATCATAATGATTAATACTTTAAAAATATTACTTATAGCTTATGGACTTAAAATTCATCCATATTCTAAAGAAACTATAAAGATATTATTGGTTATTGTAGCTGTTTACTTAATTCTTGGAGAAATAAATTTTGATTATTCTTCTTTTATAAACCTGTTAATTAGATCAATTGTAATAATTATTCTATATGCATGTTTAAGTCATTTGTTTGGATTATTTAAAGATATAAATTACCAAATAAATAAATATTTAAACCGATAATTTACTTTTTAAATATTTTGAGCTAGGTGCTTTTTTAACATTTGCAACTTCTTCAGGTGTGCCTTGAACTACAATTTGACCACCTTCATTTCCAGCCATTGGACCTAATTCAATTAAATGATCTGCACATTTAATTAAGTCTAAATTATGTTCAACAACAACTAATGTGTGACCATTCTCTAAAAGAGCGTCAAATGACTTTAAAAGTTTTTTAATATCATGAAAATGAAGGCCAGTTGTTGGCTCGTCAAATATGAATAGAATTTTATCTTTAGTTGCTCCTTTAGCTATAAATGAAGCTAATTTTATTCTTTGAGCTTCACCACCAGATAAAGTTGTTGATGATTGCCCAAGAGTTACATATCCTAATCCAACTTCATTTAAAGGTTTTAATTTTCTTACTAACTTCTTTTCCCCATTTAATTCAAAAAGATTTAAAGCATCGTCAATAGTTAAATCTAAAATTTGATCAATTGAAAAATTATTGTATTTGACTTCTCTTATTTCTGATTTAAATCTTTTTCCTTTACATGATTCACACTCGAGTTGAACATCAGCCATGAATTGCATTTCAATCGTAACTACCCCTTCTCCTTTACAATTATCGCATCGTCCTCCGTCTACATTAAATGAAAAGTGTTTAGGTCTATAATTTCTATTTTTTGCTAGATTTTGATTTGCAAAAATTGCTCGAATATCATCATATGCTTTAATATAGGTAACAGGATTTGATCTTGAAGATCTTCCAATGGGGTTTTGATTAATAAATTCAACGCTTTTAATTAATTTAAAATCACCACTTAAAGAAGAAAATTCTCCTGGTTTCAAAGTATAAATTTCAAAATTCCTAAGTAATGCTGGATATAGAATATCTTTTACAAGAGTAGATTTTCCGCTTCCAGACACACCTGAAACTACTGTTAATCCTCCTATTTGGAAAGCAGCAGTTATATTTTTAAGATTATTTTCTCTAGCTCCACAAATTGAAATCCATTTATTTGATTTTCTTCTTTTTTTTGGAACTTCTATTTTCATTTCACCATTTAAATAAAGCCCTGTTAGAGTATTTGCTATTAGTATTTCATTAAAACTACCTGTAGCAACAATCTCTCCACCAAAGGAACCTGCTCTAGGTCCCATATCAATAATTTCATCAGCAGCAGCCATTATTTCTTCATTATGTTCAATAATTATCACAGTATTTCCTATATCTCTAAGCCGTTTTAAAATATTAATTAAACGCTCATTATCTTTAGAGTGAAGCCCTATAGAAGGCTCATCAAGTATATACATAGAACCTACTAAACTACTTCCTAATGAAACAGCAATGTTAATACGTTGAGATTCACCACCAGACAAAGAATTTGATTTTCTATTTAAAGATAAATAATCTAGTCCTAAATCCCTTAAAACACTAATTCTGTTTTGAATTTCAGTTAAAATTCTTGAAGAGATTTCTTGATCAATTTTTGTTATGTTTAATTTTTTAAAAAAATCATCTAACTCTTTTATAGGTAAATCAATTAAATCAGGAAGACTTTTTCCTCCAATTTTTACATAATTTGTCTCTTTTCGCAATCTACTTCCATTGCAATGATTACATTTGGTTTTGCCTCTAAAACGAGATAAAAGAACTCTATTTTGAATTTTATAATTTTTTGCCTCAATTTTTTTAAAAAATCCTATTATTCCATTAAAAAACTCATTGCCATTCCATAAAACATCTTTTTCTGTCTTTGATAATTCAAAATATGGTTTGTGAACAGGAAAGTCAAACTTTATAGCTGATTCTATAAGTTTTGAATAAAATTTGCGATAACCAGTACTCCTCCAAGGAGCAATAGCTTCTTCAAATATTGATCGGGAGCTGTCAGGGATTACTAGCTCAGGGTTAATTCCGACTAGGTCTCCATAACCTTCACATTTCGAACAAGCTCCATATGGATTGTTGAAGCTAAATAAGTGGACGTTTGGATTTAAGAATTCAATACCATCAAGTTCAAATTTATTTGAAAAACTAAATATTTTATTAGAGTTTAATTCTTTTAAAGAACAGTCTCCATTTCCTTCATAAAATGCAATTTGAACAGCATCAGCAAAACGCTGAAAAAAATCTTCAGTATCATTTTTAACAACTCTATCAACTACAAGGTCAAATGATGAATTAGGGAGATTATCCGGATCAATTCTTTCAATTTTATCATTAATAAATACTCTAGCAAATCCTTGTTGATGTAAAAAGTTTAATCTTTCTTTTATTGACCGTGATTCTGTTTTTTTAATAGGGGCAAGTAACAATAGCTTTTCACCATTATTTATTTTTTTAATAAAATCAATTAAATCACTTACTATATGTTTTTTAACAACTTTACCTGATACTGGTGAATAAGTAATTCCTATTCTAGAATATAACAATTTTAAATATTCATAAATTTCAGTTTTTGTACCTACAGTTGATCTTGGATTAGAAATATTCACTTTTTGTTCTACAGCTATAGCTGGAGAAATTCCTTTTATGTAATCAACTTTAGGTTTGTTTAATCTCCCCATAAATTGCCTTGCATAGGATGATAAACTTTCAACATATCTTCGTTGTCCTTCTGCGTATAAAGTGTCAAACACTAGGGATGATTTTCCTGATCCTGAAAGACCTGTTACTACTGTGATCTTGTTTCTAGGAATTGCAACATCTATTTTTTTAAGATTATGTAGCTGAGCCCCCTTGATTATTATAAATGATTTTGGATCTAGATCTATAATTTTTTTCATTGAAATTTAAAAGTTACAAAAGTACAATTTTTAGTATTGAATTTATTTGTCGTTCTATTCAATTTTTTATATAAAAAATATTTTTTGTAGATTTACAATATAAATATCTATGCCTATAGTATAACATTACTTTAAAATTTTTTAAAATAATTGCAACTCGCATTAAAAGTAATGTCTATGGTTTCTATAAGTTCAGCTGAAGAAGACGCAAAATTCATTGTTACCTATACTAATGGTGATGAAAATGCATTGGAGTTTTTAATAAATAAGCATCAACAACGTTTGTATAATTTTATTTATTCAAAAGTCTTTGATAAAGACACCGCTAATGATATTTTTCAAGATACTTTTATTAAAGTTATAAAAACTCTGAAAAGGGGTTTATATAACGAAGAGGGTAAGTTTTTACCTTGGATAATGAGAATAGCTCACAATTTAGTTATTGATCATTTTAGAAAAAAAAAGAGAATTCCTTTGTTTGAAAATAATGATAATTTTGATATTTTTCAATTGATTTCAGACGGATCTCTAAACGCAGAAAATACTATAATTAATGATCAAATTGTTGCTGATCTACAAAAATTAATATTAGAATTACCTGAAGATCAAAAAGAAGTGCTTCTTATGCGATTTTATAGAGATATGAGTTTCAAAGAAATAGCGCATGTGACAGAAGTTAGTATTAATACTGCTTTGGGTAGAATGAGATATGCAATTATTAATTTGAGAAAGCTAATTGATAGTCATAAAATTTCTCTCATTAAATAAATACTAAATTAAGTTTTTATTCGTTTTTAATCATAGACAGTAGTAACATATGATTAAGAGCACTTTTTCAACTAAACTAAAACCTATTTTAGGTGCAAGTCCTGAAGTTATTAAACGTATTATGGCATTTTCGCTTTCATATCAAGTAAATAATAAGAAAATCAAGTCTTAAATTTTTTTAAAAGACTCTTTCTCCCTATTTCACTTGTTATTATGTCTTTGAATATATTCCAACCTCTGGCAGGGGAATATTCTCTTCCATACCAAATTATTTGTAAATGAAGTTTATTCCATTTTTCTCTAGGAAATAGCCTTTTTGCATCTCGCTCGGTTTGATTAACATTTTT
>Ga0209089_10004287_pt1 | contig 11917 bp, 14 predicted proteins | sample ArcticOcean_MG_C_FD_187431 | JGI IMG/M metagenome (GOLD analysis project Ga0209089, IMG submission 187431) | Marine microbial communities from western Arctic Ocean - ArcticOcean_MG_CB2_150 (SPAdes) (version 2) | ecosystem: Environmental > Aquatic > Marine > Oceanic | place: Arctic Ocean: Canada...
ATTTTCGACCATTTACAAGATACAAATTTAATTAAAAAATTACAAAAAATAGGTGTAGCAGTATCATATGATAAAAAGTTATTAGATGAAAAATTGGTATCTTTTTGTAAAAGCATAGGTGAATGTGAAACGCCCGAAGCTTTTATGAATCCAAAAGAATATCCTGAAATTTTTAAAGTCACAGGAAAACGTAAAGACGATGGTTCTAAAATAGGAATGTTCGGCGATACAGAATTAGGTTGGCATAGTAACGGTAATAGTAGACGAAACATTGATAAAATTTGTGTCACGTTCTATTGTAAAATAAGTGATGAAAATACTACAACTAGTTTTTGTAATACTAGTACTCCATTCTATAATCTTTCTGAAGAACAACAAGAATATTATAAAGATATAAAAATTAGACTTGCATTTGTTAATAATACAGTATACCATTTAGATGAAGACGACCCCGAATATAAATTAATGAGTAGATATCCTGGAAGCATAAGATCTTTGGTTAATAAACATCCTAATACAGATTTATATTATTTTTATTTTCCATATCATTTTATAGTAAAAGCATGGCACAAAAGTAAAAAAATAGATCATATAAAATTAATAGAAGAATTAAAACCAATAATTTTTAGATCTAAATATCAATATCATCATATTTTCAAACAAGGTGATTTAGTATTAAGTGACCAACTTTGTACATTACATAGGCGAACTCCAGTATATGATGTAAACAGATTATTATATAGGGTAGCACATGATTATAGTAAAACATGAATAAAAATTTACAAAAATCAATAAACAGACCAATTCCGTGGCCAAATATTCATGAATTAGATGAACTAAATGGATCGGAAGCAGATCCAATTAAAGTTCCGCTGATTGAAGATTATACGTTTAAAGATATGAGTTATTTGGATACGTCCGAAGCATATCCACTATTTGAGAAGCAAGCAAGAATTATTGCTGAGAAACAATACAAAGGAATCATTGATGTAGGTTGTAGACATGGTCCGGTAAACAAAATATTACATGAAGATATCGAATATAGTGATTATAATTATTTTGGATTTGATACTTCCTCGGAGCCAATAGCAATAGCACAAGATACATGGAAGGACTACGATACCATCAACTATAAGCAAATGAGTTGGAAAGAAGATTTTTCTGTTGACTTTACTGTTGATGTTATAATTTTAAGTGGTGTATTACTATACATCGAAGATGACAGTCACAGAGAAAAATTCTTTAATTATATAATGTCTAATCATAATTGTAAAAATGCAATTATACAAGAACCCTATCACTTTCAGCGTCATTGGGATGATAGATTAGTATTGAATACTATTACAAATGGCGGCTTAGATTTTCTAAACAAAGAGTATGATGTAGACGAGCATTATCTGGACTTGCCTATATTTGCTGGAAAAAGGGTTTTGTATGATGTCAGTGTTAGCTCTTAGCACTAGTGCTGTCCCAGATAGTTTAAACTACCGCGGATTATTATTGCTAGATAAACATTGTGGTTTTGATAAAGTAGATTGTTTATCTAATTACGACATACCTGTTGTTAATGTTAATGGCATAGGAGAACAGATACCAAAGTCCGTAACTGCCGCATTAAACGAGATGTATAAACATGAAAAGTTTGTGTTTGCTGTTCCTGAATTTACAGGAATGATGAGCAGTTCAACTAAAAATTTATTAGATTGGTTGGTAGTTGCTACTAACATGAATCTTGAACATGGCAAGGGATATCCTTTCACTAACAAGCATGTTATTATACTTACATTTACGCCAAGCGGCGATGAAGGTGGGCAACGACATTTTGAACAAACCAAAGAGATATTTGAAAAACTAGGTGCAAATGTTACATACATGGAATGTTTTAATGACTGTTGGGATACAGTTATTCCAGGAAATGAACAGCATTTTGAAGAGGCTGGCAAAAGAATAAAAAATTACTTGTCTTACGAAAAAGATAATAGTGGGTATTTTAAAAATAAATACGTAAAATGGAATACCCAATGGAAGAATCATGCTAATTGAAAAAGGCGACTTTAAAGAAGAAATAAAGGGTATTTGTGAATACATTGATGTTCCGAAGGATCAAACATTATTAAAAAGTCTTTGGGAACAAATTGTAGATAAAGAAACTACATTAGGCAAAGGCGAAGCCCGGGCTCTAGTTAATTGTCACAGTCACGATTATCATAATGTGTTTGGTAAAACAAGATGGCAAAGTTATGCAATGGCAGACTTAGGCGATATGGACAATGGTAATGCGAAAATTTTCAAACCGTTCTTAGATAAACATCGACAAGTACATCCACATTTTCAATTAAGAAGTACCGGATTTAACTTCAGCGACGATGTTAAGAAAGAATTATATGTTCATACAGACTTAGATCCTAAGTTAGAACACCCAAACTATTTTAATATTATCTATCCTGTACACGGAGCATCACGCATTGATTATTACGAAACGAGAGCAGAAGAGACCTGGTTACCCGAACGCAATGCTAGAAAAGAATACTACTATCATGAATTTAAACCTCATTTAAAATTTGATAAAGAGTTCAATAAGAGTAGACAGATAGGTCACATAACTGTCAATAGCCCTGTGCTAATAGACACAGACATTTTGCATGGCGTGCAAGTACTAGAAGCTCCTAGACTAGCTTTTGGTGTTCGCTATAATAATATTCCGAAAGAGTTAGATTTTCATGCATTTAAGAAACATGCAGAAGAGGTGTTAAATGCGTTGGGTTAAGACGTACCCCATTGACATGCCTACTTACTTCAAAATCATCTGTAATGAATACACCGAAAAATATGATCCTCATCCAGTCGGATTGTATATAAATGCCGGAAATAGTGAGATGTGGTCTATATGGAATAAAGATCAAAAACATTCTCCAAAGTTAAACGAAATAAGACAAAACATAAATGACATCATCGGGGTAAATTTAGAATATCCCAAGGGCTTTTGTAGCATTTGGCGATACAACGAAAGTTTTCCTAAGTGTCCTATACACATAGATGGAGACGAATATATGAGTGGATCAGTATGTACTAGTATTTCTGGGAAATTCAAAATACATTTGCATCATAAGAACACTAATAAAATTTTAGACACAGTAACAGTTACAGATAAAGACTTGATTGTGTTAAACAATACAGTATATCCCCATAGTGTAGAAGGTCAAGGAGACTTAGTAGTCTTTGGTATTGATTCACAAAGTAATCCAGAAGAATTTTTTTATGGAGAATCTCCTGATGCAGGATAGGGCAGACGGCAAATACTATAAAAAAACAAAACTAGATTATCCTGTTGAGGATTTGTTGCAAGAAGTAATGAATTTATATCCTTCGGAAGATAAAGTTTCTGAGTGGAATTGGTTTCCAATTCCAGAAGAACATGTTGTGTATAGTTGGATGTTTGATCCTTTGCCTGAGCATATAAAAGATGCTATAGAAAGAACTACCGGCGAAAATCTAGTTCCTGGTATGTCATATCTTAATGATTTTAGAGACATGGTTACCAATATACGTATACACAAAGATCCGAGATGGACTAATTTAGGTCTTGTTCCTCCTAAGTTAACTATGGTGTGCTTAGACGGATTTACTAAATTAGAATTTTGGACAGGTCGAAACGGTACAGAAATGTTAGATAGTTGTATATACGGTCCTGGTGATGTAATTACATTTGACGCTACAAATGTATATCAGTCAACAATAAGTTTATTGCCGTATCGAAGAAAACGAAACATACATTGTCATAGCTATGGAGGTGAAGATAAACCATTTGTTGTACAGTACAGCGATTTGCCAGACAAGTACGACCCTTGGGTTAAAGAGTTTATTGAGAAAATAAAATTACAGAATAATTATCCAGAACTAGACAAATATAATAGTAAGGATCCGCGGTTTGAAACATGGCTGGCATTTGACAAATGTATACTTGTGTCTATATCAGTTGTAGAGATAATTGATTCCGTCGGAGTTGTTAGAACTTATGATGTGGCAGAAGATGACCGTTGGGAATTGTTAATGCAAAGATATCAACTTGAATGGGCTAAAGATAATTTAATAAATATACGTACATAGATATTATTAGAACAAATTTTAGGAGAAAAAAATGCCAGTGGCAAATGAATACATAATCGAACTTCCGCAGTTAACAGATTTGTTACCTACAAAAGATGAATTATTAACAATAATTAATACAAAAATATCTGATAACACCGATCCTGAAATTAAGGCAGGTTTTAACACATTACCATGGGATGCCGCATCATGGTATTCTATAAATGATAATGTTAAAATCAATGATACTATTTCTAAATTTATTGCCTCAGATGACAGCATAACCTCTTCATATTTTTTGCAACCGGAACAAGAAACTGTGCTAGAAGGTAAATCATGGATAACTGTAAAAGAAAATGGTTCTATGATTAAGCCGCATTTGGCTTATGACGGGCCAGCAGGCCGCGAGGGGGCTGTTTTAATGTATTCAATTTCTCCTGAAAGTTTTGATATAACTTTTACCGACCAAGTGGCCGAAAGTCTTCCACCGGCTCAAGATATTTTTACTCATACATGTTCTTATCCTGTATTAGTTAATAGTAAAATTCCGCTATGTTACCAAGAGACACATGCATGGACAAATTTGTACATAGGTATGTATTATGATACTGTAGATTGGGATTGGTTATTAAATCACCATACTAACGGCACCTTACTAACCTTATAATGTTTGAGAACTTTTCAATAAAAAAATACAGTGACAATCCTAATCAATATAGATCATTTATAGAAATATTTAGAAAAAAAACTTTTCAAGAAGGTAACGAAAGTATAAGTTACAAAAAATATGATCCTGATAATCCTAATATAGAAACATGGATGGTGTTCAATGAAAATAACGATCTTATATCTATATCCGCTGGCGAAAAATCCCATTATACAAATGATCCTGATATTGCTTTAAGAATTTGTAGATATCATATCTTAAAACCATTTCGTAGAACACATTGTGGATTAATGATGGCCGAATATCAAATACAATGGGCCCGCGAACATGGATATCAAATTTTATATGTTACGCATGATATTAAAAATAAAGCAATAAATGCATTATACCAACGAAAGAAAAAAATGCCTTTTAAATCATTTAAAAAATGGACAGAAGGAGAATGGTATAAAAAATTACAACTAGAAAAGAATTTTCTATTTAAAACAGGTCCGATGTATCAATATGTTTACAGTATTCGATTATTTGATCCTAACTTTATTTGGAAGCCAAAATCAGATCATATAGTAGAAAAAAAACATAATGGAGATATTTAATTAATTGTTTCTTTACTCATTTGCATGTCTGTGAGACAAATACAAGCATGTTTATTACATATAACAGGATCATCAGGAAGATTAATTATTCGTTTTTTAATATTTCCTAATACCCACTCACTATCCAGGCCGCAAGCAGATCGTGTTATGGAATTATCTTCTCTAATACGGCACCCGTCTATTCCTGCATAACATTTCCAACCAAAAAAATTATCTTTTCCTGTTAATTTAGCTTCTGCTGGATCATAATACTCATTATTTAAATATAACAAATTAGTAATTAACGACCAATCAACATTTATTTTTTTATCAAATAACTTATTCCATTTTTTATGAGATAGAAATTGTTTTTGCTCTTCGGTATAAGGTGTATAGATACCGCCCTTATCTTCTACTAAAATTCTCATCACATATGAATTTGTGTTGTTTTTTAATTTGTCATGTATATAGTAACAGTTATCTAAAGACTTGTTCCATTCTGTTGGGTCTATTAATACAGATATCACAATAGGTTTATGTTGATCAAATACTTTACAAATATCTACTATATGATCTGGTTCGGCATATGTTGTATGAACGGAAACTATCATTCCAGATAAATATTTTTGATTTTCTTTCCACCAACGCAAAGTTCTAGAACCATTTGTTATAAAATGAGTATGAACATTTCTATTATATAATTCTTTTAATAAATTAGATATTTTAGGATTCAGTGTAGGTTCTCCGCCAGTAAACCTAGCAGTAAGTTGCTTATATGGATACTTTTTTTTAACTTCATCGATACACCATAAAATATCATTATTATCTAATCTAGTTTTTCCTGCCCATAATGACGGCGAACAATAAGAGCACCTATAATTACAAATTGTGTTTAATACTATGTCAGTTATAAAAATATTATCATTTTCAATGGTTAATTTCATCTGAAAACCCCCATATTCGTTCTTGGCACCACCAACATATACCACAATGTCCTAATCCTGGATCTTTGTTACTTTGTTTTTCCCATTCACATGATCTAGTATGTGCAAATAATTTATCTATTAAATTATACTCTCTATATATTTGAGCTAATTTCTTTTTATCTATATTACACCATGGCGTGTAAATTGTATTATCATATAATAGAACTTTGCGTTCGACAGTGGGATCTCTGTCTACTTCTGAAATTTCCTCCATAAATGTATCAGTTATATATTTTGGCGGATTTGCAGTAAGGCCTGTATATATAATATTCACTAATTTATTTTTTATATAACAACTTGTTTTATCAAATATATTACTTAATGTTTGATGGTTGCAAAATGTACTATGATGTTCTATGTTTATATTTCCAGTTAACTCAATACATTTTTGAATAACATTATTAGTTACTGTTATATTTTTAAATTGTTTTGCTTTGTTTCCTGTAGAAAAAATGTAAATCTTATTTTTAGAATACTTCATTAAAAAATATAAAAGCAAAGAACTATCGGCTCCGCCGCTACAACTTATACCTATAGGGCCTTCATATATTTTTAACTTGACTCCGGATAAATTTAATTCTTTAAGTTCCATTAACTTCATGCCTCTATTAAATTTAATACTGTTGATACAGATTCTTCTGTTAATTTAATATTCATTATTAACACAATATGATCATCCTCATCATTGGCATTAAATATTGTATGCCGTTTACAAGTATTTAAAAAATATAAACTACCATATTCCCAAAAGAGTATTTTATATTGTTCATATATAAAATATCCATTATCTAACGGATTACATGTTTGTAAAGGAACAAGTAGTCTAAAACTATCTATAGTAGATCCTATATTATCTACATGATTTGGAAAAAAACCGCCTGGAGGCAACTTTAATATATGAGATCTAAATAACCATTTTTTAAAAGGATCACAATAAGATCTTACTATATCATAAACAGGTGTTGGTACAATAAAATCAGATTCAGATATATTTGTATTATTTTCTTTATTATACTCATATAAACTATCTAAGTCGGGGCCAGGCCCTAAAGTACCATCTAGGTTAGTTACACTTAATCCCCAACGATTTATATCTTTTCTAGGATTATATTTTGACCAATTATTATCAAATTGTTTTAAATTATTTAATATAGAATCGGGGTCTTCCTCTACAGTTAAGTTAACTTGATCTCCGTATGCGGTTATAATATTAAATAATTCAAAGCTCATATGTTTTATCTCCAGGCCATAATGGCATTTTAGTTCCTTGTTTACGTTTAGGTATTTTGCTATCCGCTGAACTTACACAACTATTGCTAATACAAACTTTTGGTCCATCAAATAATTTAAAATCATCATAAATGTAACCTAACGGTTTATCGTCACAACTATAACTTCGTTTAATGCTACCATCGGGTTCACGTATTATAATACTTCGATGTCCGCTACTACATTCCCATCCTTTAAAGTTATTGAATTCAAAGGCATTGAAACGTTCTGCTTGGTCCATAAACCAATACTCGCTGTCTGTGTCTCTAAATTCTATTTGAAAATGTTGGGGCACATTTTTATTTTCTTCGTTATATATTGGATCAGGGCTTTTAACAAATGTTGGTTCAGGTCTTGTAACATGTTTATTTTTGGATTCAGTGTATGCTCGTTGGGGCATACCATTGTATAACTGTTCGAGCATTTTATCATCATATCCCTTAACCACAAAATTAGCATGTGGATCACTTTGCGGTTTTAATGTTACATTAATTCCACGTTCATGAAAATACATTACCTCATCCATTATTTTCCAAAACCACTCAGGAACCATAACACAATTGATTGTAATTTGTACATCATGTTCTTGACATAATTCTAATTTATCTGCTAATAGTTTACGCCGCTTTATTTCACTGTTATATTCACGATGATAACTGCATGTAATACTTGCTCTGTGGAATGGTGTTACGGTCTTTACATATTTTTCAAACCAACGCATGCCTGGTGAACAATTACTTGTCATATGTACAGACGTATAATTTGTATTGTTAATATCGTCGCCTAGATACTTGAGTATTTCAAGATAACCAGGATGCAAAGTAGGTTCGCCACCAGAAAGACTAAAATGAAAACTATTAAATCCGCGTTCTCTTGCTTGTTTTTTAATCTTGTCAATAGTGTTAAGACAAAGTTCTGTAGATCTATGGTCTTTATCATCGCTCCTCCCGTGTTCCCAACAATAACTGCAATGGTAATTGCAAAAACGGCCAAGCAACCAAGAGACTGTAAACAAGTCTCTATAGAGCATATTACGCTGACCTACTCGTACAAGTTTATCAAATGGTATTTTAGTAAAGTCATAACTACTCGTATTATCCATTTTATAAAAATATTTCTCCTAATTGTTTATCACCTTCATAGGTACCACATGTTTCAATACAAACTTTATGTTTTTGTAAATTATTATGAATATGCTCCCGCATTTCTCCATTAATAATTTCTTCTTGTATCAACCCAATATCTTCTATTTTAAACCAATTTGTACTCATCTAATAGCCTGTTATTTTCATACATATAATGATTCATATTCTCTAAATACATTTCAATTTTAGGTTCTATATTTAAAAATTGACACATATTCTTATATTCATCAACATCGGATTCTAAAAAAAATTTTCGATGATTTATAAAATAATAAGGAACATTTTGACATTTTATATTATCTTCATAATAAATGCATCCGTCTAGTTCTATAACAAAATCAATTCTTGAACATTGCTTCAATAATTCCATATGATGAACATATTTTCTAGACTGAAGATCTGTTATATCTATACCTAAAATAGATAAATTTTTATTTTCTAAATTATATTTTTCGTCTAATTCATGATATGAAATAATAATTGTATCTGTTTCCTTTGCTTTGCTTTCATCTGGCATAAACAACGGATTTCGTAACGGATCGCGGTCTTTATTAAATTTATTATCTTTTAAAAGTTCTATGTTGTCTACTAGCACATCAACTGGTGTTGTTTTTCGCCCTCCTGTAGAGTCATCGACGGCAACAAATCGATAATCTTCCGGATACATATTATCATATTCATTATACATTGTTAATTCTGCATGACCTTTATTAAATATCCCATCATGTTTCATTAAAAAATGTTCTAAAAATTGACCAGACGACCCAGTTATATATGATATTAATAGTATATTATTCATTGATCTTTTCTAAAAAATAATCAGCCATCCATTTATGAGATTTGGCCCCCGGATGACCTAATTCTCTCCCTAAATCATCATAATCAATCTCATTTAATTCTTTTTCTTTTATATCTTCATAACTATGATTTGTTTTTATATACGGTATTTTTCTATCATCTGAATATATGTATGCAAATTTTTCTACATTATGCTTTATACACAAATAGTTAATCGCATCAATATTTTTTAAGGCATTAGATTTTGATTGATAAACATTGTCAAGGTCAAACAAAAGAGTATATTTTAAATAACCATGTAATCCTGCATCGTCCCAACCAGATTCTGCAATAGATCCCCAATTTACATGAGGCCATGTTCTTGTACAATTAGGATCAAAATCATAATTTTTACTGTCAGTTATACTCTTAATTTCACTTTCTAATCGTTTTATCTCGCCCTGCCATCTTTGTTTGTCTGAATCAGGTTTTTTACATATACCATTTACTAAATCCCAGAGTGCATCTGCCCTTTTTTCTACTGTTTCTTCCTCCTTAAGATACTGTTCTATTTTATAATCTATATCAACAAAATATCTTCTATGAATATTTGGACCGAGCATACACACATATTTAGGTTTTAATATAGGTATCCAATATGATGCAAATGCATAACATGCATCGTTACTAGCACCAGGAATTCCTAAATTCCAATTCTTTAATCCTAATTCTTTGCTTACCAAAGTAGGCCATATTTTCTTGTATGGAACGCCTTGTCCATTAGTTATACTACAACCCAAACTTAGTACGCCTTCGTCTGTTTCTATTAAATCGTCTCCACGGAATCCTTCATTATTCCATTTATACGTTATTGCTTCATCTGAAATATTTTCCGATTGTTCTATTTGTATTTCAGAATCGGATCCGTAGGGACCAGCCAGATATCTATTATCTATCTCCTCAATTAACTTATAATTAGATAACCACCCCGATCTTTCTAAAATTTCTTTCATTTTTTTATTTTTTAAATGATTCTTCCATGTACTTCTATTATCTCCTTGATCCCAAAGCCATGTTGTGTTTCTTTTCCAATAATACGCATGAAAATATGGAACTGAATCAGTAATCTCAAAAACAAAATCACGTTTGGCCCATTTAATTATTTCTTCAAAATTTACTTTCAGTGCATGGAGAGGTTTCATATATATTTTTTAATTCTCGGATGAAGATAATTTAAAACGTTAGTGTTTCTAATTTTATCTTGCATTCGTGTATGGGTTTTAAAATGATGTCGTAATTCATTTACATTATTTGGTTTTATTGTCGGATATTCGTCAGGCGAAAATTTTTCCCATATTGGATCATTGAGACAAGTTCGAGTCGGTGTTAATGTTACTTCAATAAACTCATCATCCGTTATGTTTTCTTCTTTTATTAAATCATTAATTTCTTTTATTATAAATTTTTTATCCTCGTCAAATAAAATAGCAGGATGAAAATGCGGAGGTTCTTCACATGCTTGTATAAAAGGAGCGCCGATATTATTGCCTTGTTTATATAAATTATAAAAGAATTTACCCCAAGTTTTAACATCAAAAATATTATACATTTGTAACACAAGATTTATAGACAAAAAATTAAGATTTTCTAATTTAAGCAACGAATATACATTATTAATAACTGGTTTCCATTTTGCATTTGTTCGTATATATTCATATGTTTTTCCAGTACCATCTAAACTTGCACAAACACCTAAATTTTTAAACTGTTTAAATAATTGCCAATGTTTGTTAAAATTAGTACAATTAGATGTAACAATTAATTCTAACTCGGTATTACCGTTCTCTATTAATTTTTCTAAAAATGCTATTGTATCAGGATCTACAGTAGGTTCGCCTCCCAAAATATTCAGTCTTTTAATAAGTTTAAAATCAATAGCAGAAATAAACTTAATTATATCCATATTGGTTGTATTTTTGTTCCATTTATTGCCTCTATAATATTGATATAAATTTGGGTTTTCTTCTACTTCTTTAAATATTTCTGTACTATTTCCAGGATCACACATACGACATTTTAAATTACAAACATTACCTGGTCTAATATCTAAGGCCAGCGGTTGTCTGAACTCATTACCATAATTTATATCAGGTGTTACTGTATTACCATCTCTAGCCAAATATTCTAATCTATCACTACTCCATCCTTTTCGTTCTCGATCTCCACATACATGACATTCGATAGGCTCCTCGCCTTTTAATAATTTTTTTCGTATTTCTAAAAGTTGTCTATCTTTATAAAAAAATTCTTTAAGACGATTACTTGCAGGTATTCCGGATTCTTTTTCACTAAATTTTGATCTTATATGTCGACCTTCACAACACATTTTTATTGCATCTTTACCTGCATTTA
>Ga0209089_10004289_pt1 | contig 11916 bp, 9 predicted proteins | sample ArcticOcean_MG_C_FD_187431 | JGI IMG/M metagenome (GOLD analysis project Ga0209089, IMG submission 187431) | Marine microbial communities from western Arctic Ocean - ArcticOcean_MG_CB2_150 (SPAdes) (version 2) | ecosystem: Environmental > Aquatic > Marine > Oceanic | place: Arctic Ocean: Canada...
ACACCTGCAGAATTTAATCAAAACTTTGACACCAAATTCAATGATTGTGTTGAAAGGGCTAAAAATAGATGCGAGGATCTAGATGAGAGTCAATGCTTAGTATTTGCTGAGTCCAGATGCGAAACATTTCTAGGTACAGTGGAAAATCCAATTGTTAAGTAAGATATGGAATTCTAAAACTTATAGCATTAGAAAAATAATCTTATTAATTGATCTTTTGAATAATAAGCTTAGTATTCCTATTAGTTAGAAAAAATTAAGGGGAGATGATGGAAAATATAACTACCAATTCGACTTCGATTTCATGGAAATGCAAGCATACTTGGAAAAGAGCATCTATCAACACATTGTGGTGCCTTCTTGGTTGCTCCATTGGTGACTTTGGTACGATCTACTTCTTTCAAATAACGGGTAACCCATGGGAATTTTCAGTTTTCCTAATTATGAGTCTTGCGATAATGAACGGATTAATTACTTCGATAATGTTGGAGACATATATTCTTTCTCGACAGATGATCTTAAAAGAAGCGTTTAAAGTAGCCATCGGGATGTCTCTTATTTCAATGATCTCTATGGAAGTTGCCATGAATGTCGTTGATGTCTTACTAACGGGTGGTGCAATGCTTACTTGGTGGGTGATTCCAATAATGTTATTGGCAGGCTTTATTACACCTTTACCTTATAACTACTTTCGGTTAAAAAAATATGGGAAAGCTTGTCATTGATTATATTTTTGACTTATCTTTCCAACTTCTAGCCCAATAAATAAAGGGTGTATCGAAGGCTGCTATTGCTACTTTAAAAAGCATTTTTGCTAAGCCCAATTGAATTGCTGTATTGAGATCAACAATACCCCACCAAACAACTAAGGAGTAGATGGAAGTATCAATAGTTTGCGAAGCCATTGTTGACAAATTATTTCTTAACCATAAGTGTTTTCCATCCGTCCATCCTTTAATTTTATGAAAACACCAGACATCAAAACGTTGGCTGATGAGATAAGCCAAGAGTGAACCAAAAATAAACCGAGGTGTAAAATCTAAAATTCTGACAAAGGAGTCATGAACTTCCGTTGAGAAAGTTTGATTACCTTGAGTAGATGGCAGGAATAAAAGTGAAATGCTTAGCATAATTAAAACAATGATGCTTATACTAAAACCCATCATTACAGCATTATCAGCTGCTTTTTTACCAAATTTCTCGCTCAATAAGTCTGTTGCAAAGAAAATACTAGAATAAAAAATAACCCCTAAACTGGTTTGCATGCCTAGAATCACTGTCAACTTTGGACCTTGTAAATTTGCTAATAGTATTGACAATACAATGCAAGACAATAGGCCTTTCTGACCAAAGAACCTATACATTAGTATGGTAAAACCAAGATCAAGAATTAGTGTAATTCCATAGAGTAGATCTTGATGGTTGATGAAATAAAGTTGTATATAATCTGGAAACATAATTTTTTAAGACTAATAACTTAATATAAATTAATCTGGTTTTTGACTTTATACAAACATCTAATAAAATGAAGATCAATTAAAGATAGAATATTTTGATACAAAAACATAGTTAACTAAATGATTACTATTGGATATATGTTTATAGCATTTCTTGCCGCAGCATGCTTAGTTTATGTTGCAAATGCTTACTTAAAACAACCCAATAGCATACTTCTTTTAATACTTTGCCCAACCTCATTACTTTGGTTTGATTCCTTTGTGATTGCAATGGGACAATTTGTGGGTGAAGGAAACCTCCTTTTAGGTGCAACATATATTCGCTACTCAGCACATTGGTTGATGTTACCACTTCTTTTTATAGCATCAGGAATGATATTGAGGGGTGCTAATTTTAAATTTGCATCAAATAAATACATTATGGGATTATTTTATTTTCTGACGGTGTTTTTCATCATTGAAGACTTTAGGCATATTTTTATTGTAGATTTTTATCCCGCTTGTTATGGCGATACTCTCAGATATGTGACAAAGGTTCCAATCGGGCAAGCATGCACTCCAGGAATGGAAGGCATGGGTATAGGTGTATCTCCAGCAGCTGCCATACTCTTGACACTAATACTTCTGGTATCGGGAATAGCAATATGGATAAAATATAAATGGCCTTGGCTTGCTGTAGGTTGTTTAATTATGTTTTTTGCAGCTCAGCCGACGGCAATTGGTCCCATACTTAGTAATGCCGGTGAGCCAATATTTACTTTTGTAGTTTCACTTGCAGCTATCAAATTTGGAAATAAGACTGAAGAACAGATAGCCTCTAATTCTTGAATAAATAAATTCAGATATTGATCGATTCACCGATATTAAGTGGCACTATCTCTATCTTTTGTTCTTTATTAATTACCTCTAAACCTTCTGGAATAATTGCCCAAGAATTTGCTTCCCGAAACGGTTTCAATTTGAAGGATTCTTGCCCTTCTAAAATTATGACCTCTAACATACCTTGATCATTTACTGTTGTTTTTGCTTTAGCAAAAAAACAGAATTTTTCCGATTTTTGAAATTCTAATTGATTTATAGCAATCAAAGATTTTTCTTTTGTTTGTCCTTGCATTAATCGTATTGCACTATTGACGAAGAAACGAAAACCAACAGCTACAGAAACTGGATTGCCAGGCAGTCCAAAAACTATTTTTCCATTTGGAAATTTTGCCATCAATATTGGCTTTCCAGGCCTGATTCTTACTTTATGGAATAATATTTCTGCACCCATATCAATTAATACAGAAGGTACAAAATCAGCTTTACCCGCAGACACTCCGCCACTGGTAATAATAATGTCTGCTCCAGCATCCATGCATTTTTTAATTTGCATTTTTATTTCAGAGGGATCATCTTTTGCATGCAACTGATTGGTGCATTCAAGTCCTAATCTTCTGACGCAAGCTTCAATATAAGGCCCATTAGTATTTGGTATACTGGATTCACTATTTCCATCCAACTCACTCCCAGTTGCGACGATACCTATCTTTGGAGATTGAAAAACTTTTACCTTATTAATTTTGTTCATTAATAGGGACATTAAGTTATAAGGATTGATTGACTTACCTTTTTCTAAAATAATATCGCCAGGTAAAAAGTCCTCGCCCGCTAGTCGAACATTCCTGCCTTTTTTTATTGGTTCTTTTAAAAGCAAGTAACTTTTATTATTTTCTTTAATAATTTCAACTTGTTCTATAGGAATAACCGCATCAAAATTTTTGGGCATTAATGCTCCCGTCATAATTTCAAAACAAACATGATTATCATTCGATGTAATGACTTTATCTCCAGCGTAAATGGTATTTTTAATCTCTAAGCGTTGTGGATTCTCTTTTGTTGTTGCTTTTGTTTCTTTAGATTTGATAGCAACCCCATCCATTGCTGAATTTGAGAAAGGAGGGACATGGGATGCTGATACTAAAGTTTCTGAATTAACACCAAAAGCTTGATGGACAGCAATATCTTTTATCTCTAGCGAAGTAAGAGTTTTTTCTATAATATTTAATGCTTCTTTATAAGTGATCATGATTCATTTATATTCTTATGTGGAATCTAAACTTATTGTGCATTGTTTTACTGTGGGATGGAAAATATTTTAAATTTAAACCATAAGGCAGTTTTACGATAGAATAATTAAAAATAGGTAAGCACATTGACTAAGATTAATAGAAGAAATTTCTTGCAAGGTTCAGCCGCAGCTGGTCTCGGGCTTGGATTGCAATACGGGTCTATGGAAAAAACATTTTCAAACGAAACTTATCGTGGTTTTGAGGATCTTTATAGAAAAAAATGGACTTGGGACAGAGTCGTTAGAGGAACACATGGAACCAACTGTGCTGGAACTTGTGCCTTCAACGTATACGTCAAGAATGGTGTTGTTTGGCGAGAAGAGCAACAAGGAGAGTATGAACAATTAGGAGATGTTCCTGATTTTGGACCCAGAGGTTGTCAAAAAGGAATGCGTCATCATAAATATATGTATGGTAAGCAACGCATACTCTATCCCTTAAAAAGAGTTGGCGAAAGAGGTGAAGGCAAATGGGAAAGAATTAGTTGGGAACAAGCCACTATAGAGATTGCAGATAAGTTTCTGGATTACGCAATTGAATATAGTCCTGAATGCATTTCTTATGGAAGCGGTACTCAGATGTCTGTAAAGATGGCTTCTTTTTCTTCACTCTTAAGGTTTGGTAATATCACAGGTGTTACTGTACCTGAGTTCTTTTCAGGTGTTGGCGACCTTCCAACCGGTTCATACATGACCTTGGGACAAGTCTATACAGGCGATACATTTGCTTCTGTGTATAAAGCAAAATGTGTTTTAGTCTGGATGAGCAACCCTGCTGTGACTCGAATACCCGATGCTCATTTTTTTTGGGAAGCCCGTTATAATGGAACCCAGGTGATTTCAATTTCTCCTGAATTTACTCCTACTGCAATGCATTCAAGTATGTGGCTTAACCCAAAGCCAGGGACTGATGCAGCCCTAGCTATGTCAATGGTCGGTGTGATGATTGATGAGAAACTCTATCAATCAGATTACATAAAAGAGCAAACAGATTTACCTCTCCTAGTCAGGACTGATACAAAAGAATTCCTAAGAAGAGAGGATCTATCACTCTATGGCTTGCTGGCTGTAGACGACAATGTATATTACATGTGGGATGAGGAAACTGATTCCATCGTTCAGGCACCCGGAACAGGTAGAGCAGACAAACCTATGGGCAGAGACAGACGAAAACATGGAACCCTAGATCTAGGAAATATAAAGCCAAACTTAGAAGGAAGATGGAAGATTGAGACATTGGATGGTGAAGTCGAGATCACCACAGTTTTTGAATTATTAAAAGAAGAATGCAAACAGTATACCCCTGAAAAAACATCTGAAATTACAGGAGTTAACCCGGGTGTTATCAAAAAAACAGCACGAGTTTTTGCTGATGCACAACCAGGCATGATTTATGCGGGTTATGCTTCATGTAAGTGGCTTCATGGCGATCTCTTGCAAAGAGCAATGCTTCTGATGTTAGCTCTGACTGGAAGTACAGGTAAAGAAGGCGGAGGCCTTCAAATTGCCAATGCACCAGTTACTAGAGGATTAAATCAATTTGGCTTTTCTGATATTGGCCCTGCATTTCGATTGATCTCTGCTACCACATGGGATTATGACCATGGAGACATGAAGCAACTGAATGAGAAAATATATGGCAAGGAGCTTGCCGATACATACGATAAGTATTATAAAAAAAGTGTCAGTGAAGATTGGTTTCCAGATTACAGCCAAAATGGCTGGAAAATGGGAATATTTGCTGGAAATAATGGTGCAAATTGGCGAGCTACAGGAAGCCATTGGAAAAAAAGTGCTTTGGAAGAGCTTGAAGTTATAGTTTCGATGGCACCGGACATGGGGATAACAGCTCTTACTTCGGATTATGTTCTCCCAATAGCTCATCACTACGAAAGAAATGATTTAATGCTGCAATCAAGAGTGCCATATTTGCAGGTTCTTAACGAAGCAGTCACTCCACTAGGCGAATCTGTTGATGATTGGGAAGCAAACAGGAGGCTTGCAGAAGCCATCAGCATAAGAGCTAAAGCAAGAGGTATTAAGCCTATTAGAGATGTAGTTGATGGGAGAACTATTAGGAGAGATTACACCAAGACACTAGAGCTATACACCATGAATGGAAGACTTAAAAATTCGATTGATGTTGCTCAATTTATTATCAATACTAGTCATGGTCTTCCTAAAATTTCATTTGCAGAGTTATCAGAAAAAGGCATGGTTAGAGTAGATGGATCGGACAATACCATGTGGGATAATGAGGACTCTCCTTATCACACTGAAGTAGTAAAAAGTGTCAGAGAAAAACATCCGTATGAGACTTTTACAGGGAGACAGCAATTCTATATTGATCATGAATGGTTTATAGAGTTTGAGGAGACACTCCCAACCTACAAGGAACCGCTCTCAATTAAAGATTTTCCCATGAGAATGATGATGGGACATGCCCGCCATGGTATTCATAGTATGTGGAGGGATGACTCTTTACTACTCAGTCTTCAAAGGGGTGAGCCTGATATTTATATAAATCCAGATGATGCAAAAGAAAGGGATGTTTTGGATGGCGATATGGTAAGAATATTTAATATTGCAGGAGAGTTTTTTGCGATGGCCCATGTCAGTTCGTCTATCCAGCCTGGTATGCTTTTTATGTATCATGGATGGGATCCTAAAGTATTTCAAGGCGGTAAAAACTTTGGCGAAGTCATACCAACAGGGGGGTTGATTAAACCCACTTCAATGGCAGGAGATTATGGGCATTTAGGCTATCAACCACTGGCCTTTGCACCCAATCAAACCTATAAAGATTTTACTTGTGATTTCGAGAAGTCAGCGTGAACGACTTATCAACTGCAATCAATTATGAAAGAGAATGCAATCAATCTTTAAGGAAATCAGAAAAAACAGCTGAATCACGAAGCAATCTATACACTTATTTCTCTCTTTTATTAGGATCACCTCATGAGGTAGCATTAGAATCCAAAATAATATTCAATGACACCTTGATAAAAGGGTTGCCATACTCATTTGAGATTGGGGATTTAATTGAGCAATATAATGGGATTGAAGCAGTGGATTTGAAGCGTCAGTACAGTGCTTTATTTGAAGTGGGTGATGAAGGACCACCGGCACCAATAAGAGAAGATCTATTTTTATTGCAGCCAGCAAAGTTAAGAGAGGATTTAGTGCGTTTCTATGATTATTTTGGATACACCTTAAACGATGAATTTCAATGGCAAATGGACCATCTTTCAATCGAGCTTGAATTTATGCATTTTCTCAGTTTTCAAGAGCTAGAATCTAACGATAATAAGCTATCATTCCAATTAGGTCAGTTGGATTTTTCAAAGAAGCATTTACTGAATTGGGTGCCTGATTTATCTTCTACAGTTAATCGTCTAGACAATGGTGATATCTATTCAAAAATTGTTGTAGAATTAAATAACTTTCTTTCAATCGATAATAATTGGCAAAAAGAAACAATTAATAATATTCATATAACTGGGGGTTAAAATGGGTCAAGTTGCAATGGTCATTGATTTAAATAAGTGTATTGGTTGCCAAACCTGTACTACGGCATGCAAGTCTTTATGGACCGATGAACCCGGTCAAGAGCACATGCTCTGGAATAATGTTGAAACCAAGCCTGGACCTGGTTATCCTCGTTATTGGGAAGAAGGTGGAGGTGGTTTTGATGAGCAAGGCGATCTTAAACGAGATGGCTTAATGCCTAAGAAAGAAGATCATGGCGGGGAAGTTCCTTTGAATCATGATGAAGTCTACTTCAAAGGTCTTGAGGTAAGATTACAACAAGAAGAACCCATGGCTAAAGGCAAGGGTTCCAATTGGGATGAAGATACAAGTTCAGGTGATTACCCCAATAATTATCATTTCTATTTACCAAGAATGTGTAACCATTGCACAAAACCAGCATGCTTAGAGGCATGTCCTGTGAGAGCAATATACAAAAGAGAAGAAGATGGTGTTGTGCTTATTGATCAGGATAAATGCCAAGGAATTAGAGAATGCAATAAAGCATGTCCTTACGATAAAATATATTTTAATTATGTCACTGGAAAATCTCAGAAATGCATTTTTTGTTTTCCTCGATTGGAAGAAGGGGTGGCACCAGCATGCGCAAGACAATGCCCAGGCAGATTAAGATTTGTTGGTTACCTTGAGGATGAAGATGGACCTATTAATGAACTAGTTTATCAATGGAAGGTTGCTTTACCTTTGCACCCAGAATACGGAACCGATCCTAATGTTTTTTATGTTCCTCCAATGTTGCCTCCAACATTTGATGAAAAAGGAGGGTTTGCTGATGAGCCTAGAGTTCCAACGGAATATCTCAGAAGTCTTTTTGGTGAGAATGTCGATGAAGCATTAATTACGATGCAATATGAAATGGAGAAAAAACAAGAAGGAAAAGAATCTAGATTAATGGATATTCTTATAGCAAAAGAATGGAAATCATTATTCAAAATTCCGGATGTTAAGATTTATTAATCAATGAATATTTCTTAAGGAAACTTCCTATGGAGCTTTCAAAAGGTAGAATTTTTTTAATCATGACGTCATTAGTCTTATCTTCAGTAATGGCAAGTCTGGATTCAAGCTTTACTCCAATCGCCATACCAGACATGATTGATAAGCTTGATTCAAGCACCAGCGAAGTTGTTTGGGTTGCCCTTGGTTATTTAATTGCTGCCAGTGGACCAATGTTATTGGCAGCTAAAATGGCTGATGGAATTGGCCATGCAAGATTTTTTCAGATCGGTACATTGATTTATAGCCTTGCAATGATTGCTTGCAGCTGGGCTCCTGATGCCAATACTCTAATTTCAATACGTTTTATACAAGGCTTTGGTATGGCGTTATTCTTGCCTAGTACATTTGCAATTGCTACAGCAATGTATGGACCAGAAAAAAGAGGAAGTGCCCTTGGAATTCTTCAAGCAGCTAATGCTGTTGGGTTTGTTATGGGGCCTGTTTTTGCTGGATGGTTAATTGATGCTTATGATTGGTCAGCAATATTTTGGTCACGCATTCCATTTGCAATTTTGGCTATTTTATTGGCTTTTTTTGCTCTTGGCTTTAAACATCCTTTTCAATTCTCCGAACGCAAAAAGACTTATGACTACCTCGGTGCAGTTTATTTAACTGCAGCACTATTTGGAATACTTTATGGATGCAATAAGTTGCCAGTAGAGGACAATCATTTAGATCCTTCAACTTGGATTATTTTTGCTCTTGGCTTTGCTTTTTTTGTTTTTTTTATCAAGCAAGAAAAAAAGCATAGTGATCCATTAATCGATCTAAAACTGTTTTCTGATAGCAATGAGTTTTCTAAGGCTTCAATAGCTTTTGCTTCCGTGTTTGCCAGTTTTCCTGTCTATCTTTTTATACTGCCAATTATTATGATCAGTGGGCTAGAGATGAAAGCTTGGGATGCAGGTCTAGCATTAGGTTTGGCTGCTCTTGCAACGTTGCTAATTAGTCCAATTGCTGGCACTCAGTCTGATAAAATTGGACCTGAAAAATTATGCATGATGGGCGCTTTAATTACCGCGATTGGTTATCTTTTCCTTTTTCTAGTTTCAGCTGATTCAACTGTGCTTTCTATATTGCCCGCAATGGCATTGATTGGAGCTGGAACGGGTTTATTTTTCTCACCCAATAATAATCTGATGTTATCCAGTGCACCTCCAGAAAGAGCGGGTATGGTATCTGGACTCTTCGGTGTTCTAAGACAATCAGGTTATGCACTAGGCTTTGCAATTACAGCCAGCCTTTTTACCGCTATTCAAAACTATTTTGACTTGCAATGGGCCTATTCATCAATTGAACCAATGTCTCAGACCTCAGCACTAAGCATTACTAATATCTATCATCAAGGCAGTCAATGGTCTCCTGAGATGCTTGTCTTTATTTTGCATATTGGGGTATTATTGTGCACCAGCATTCTTATCATCACATTTGTTAATTCACTACCAAAAATACAACTCAATATTACCAAGCACTCTATTGTAGTAGCCTCTTCATTGCTTATTGCTTTTCTATCGATTGCTGGATTTAGCTTAACTGCTCCTGGCTACCTTAAAGAAGATGTATTATCAAAAAATCTAACGAATAAAGATAAAAATCCAATCAGTCCTTTTGGCATGCCTTCAAGATCGTTTGAGATTATCCCGACTGCCAATGCTGAAAAACTTGATAGCAATCTCAGCAATGATAATTATGACAATCGATGTGTTTTTTGTCATGGCTCTAATTTAGAGGGTATACCGGGTTTAGGGGTATCTATCAAAGATTCTCTTTTTCTAAAAAAGATGGACGTTGATGAAATTATTATCTTTCTTAAAGAAGGGCGGATGCCTAATTCCAGCGATACCTTATCAGGTGGGGTTATGCCTGGTTTTGCATGGATGCCAGAAGAAGAAATTAGAGACATTGCAGCTTTTATAAAATCAGCAAATAATAATTCTCAATGAATACTGTTTCTGTTAGAGAAGTTCCAAGCTCATTATCAGCTTGGTATGCCGTAATTATATTATTATTAGCCTATGTTTTATCGTTCGTGGATAGAATTATTATGAGCCTTCTCGTAATACCTATACAAAAGGATTTAGGGATATCTGATACTCAAATGGGTCTTCTTATGGGCCTTGCTTTTGCAATATTTTATACTTTGGTTGGAGTGCCAATAGCCAGATTATCTGATGCAAAGAATAGAAAGATTATTGTCTCTGTAGGGATTTTTCTATGGAGTATCATGACAGCGGTTTGTGGTCTTGCTAGAAGCTTTATAGAACTATTTTTAGCTAGAGTGGGTGTTGGTGTAGGTGAAGCGACACTCTCCCCAGCAGCGTATTCTATGATTGCTGACTATTTCCCTGAAGATAAGTTAGGCAAAGCAATTGCTGTTTATCAATCCGGAGCACTCTTTGGTAGTGGTATTGCTTTTATTATTGGGGGAGCGATTGTTGGTTTGATCGTTAATTCCAATGCCACCTCATTACTTTTTTTAGGCGAGCTACAACCTTGGCAATTGGCATTCATCATAGTAGGACTACCTGGTGTTTTGATGGCCCTTATAATGCTAACTGTGAAAGAACCAAAAAGAACAGGGGTTAAAGAGGATTTAGGGGAAACGGTTTCTATAAAAGATGCAATAGAGTATATGGTCAAAAACTGGAAAGTTTATATTTCTGTTTTTTTAGGATTTAGCATGCTTGCAATCCCTATTACCACTATCTTTACTTGGTATCCGACTTACCTTCAAAGAATACATGACCTTTCAATAGGTGAGAGTGGAAAAATTCTAGGATTGATCTTATTTTTTCTTTCCAGTTCAGGAGTTTTTTTTGGTGGGTGGTTAATTGATTTTCTGAAAAGAAGAAATTACAAAGACAGTTTTTTTAGAGTGGGTTTAATTGCAGCAATTCTACCTGTACCCTTTACTCTTTTTGTTTCATCGATATCAGATTTAAATGCGACAATAATTCTGCTGTGCCCATTTGTTTTCCTAGTGAGTATGCCTCTTGCCATTGGACCAATTGTCTTGCAAATTATTTCGCCTAATCAATTAAGAGCTCAAACAGGTGCAATTTATATGCTCTTTATGAATTTATTGACAGCGGCTATTGCTACGACAGGCATTGGAATTATTACCGATTATATTTTTGAGAACCCTTTAGAAGTGGGGCAATCTATTATGATTGTGAATGTGATTTCTGCCCCTTTAGCTTTCATGGCTTTATCTTTTGGGTTATTTCATTTCAACAAAACATTAACAAAAGGGTAAATATCTACTATTATTAATAGTTCACCCTTAAAGAAATTTAGTAGGCTTTATTAACAACGAAAAAGGAGATTTTTAATATGTCAGATGAATCAACACAAGATAATTATGCAGGGGTTTGGGACACGGGTCTAGGTTTTGGGAAGAAGTCTGCACTTATTGTTATAGATCTATTACAAGGTTATACCACTGAAGGTTCAGCGTTGTATGCTCCAGGGGTTATTGATTGCGTAGCACAGATGCCAGACATATTGGCTTTAGCAAGATCCAAAGGGGTTCCTGTCATACATACAAGAGTTTTATATACTCCGCCAAATTATCCAGAAGGCGGTATCTGGATCAAAAAAGCGCCTGTGCTCAAAGATCTAGTTTTAGGTAATCCTTATGCAGAGTTCTGTGAAGGCGTCGAACCTGCTGAAGGGGAGCTGGTGATTGTAAAACAATATGCTAGTGCATTCTTTGGAACTTCATTGGTTTCAACACTAAATGGTTTGGATGTCGATACACTTATAATTACTGGCTGCACTACTTCGGGTTGCATTAGAGCC
>Ga0209089_10004290_pt1 | contig 11916 bp, 6 predicted proteins | sample ArcticOcean_MG_C_FD_187431 | JGI IMG/M metagenome (GOLD analysis project Ga0209089, IMG submission 187431) | Marine microbial communities from western Arctic Ocean - ArcticOcean_MG_CB2_150 (SPAdes) (version 2) | ecosystem: Environmental > Aquatic > Marine > Oceanic | place: Arctic Ocean: Canada...
TGCTTAGTCCTACTCCCAATGCAGGTATTAGACTCATGATTGATTTCATAGAGGTAATAGTTTCAACAGTCTGAATTTCATCAGGTACAAAACCTATTATGGTCAAAGCTATAGTGTATATAGAAGCAGCAATGGCAATTGATCCTTTTTGCGCAAAGGTCATAAAGCCATATAAAGATGACTCACTCCTGATACCAGTTTTAACTTCTCCATATTCGATAGTATCAGGTAGCATTGACCAAAAAAGTATTCCATTAGCTCCTGCGCCTATACCCAACAAAGCAACCAAGACAAGTAATTCATTCAAAGTAGAAATTGGATACAGATAAAAGGCAATAAAGGCAATAAAAGTTAATGACATAGAGATTAACCAAGTTTTGCGCTTACCTATTTTATTTGAAATGAACCACCAAACTGGAATACTTAAAAAACCTATTATTGATCCGGTAAAGGCGACAGTGCCTTGATGTTCATGAAGGTCTAATCCATATTTAACGTAGTAAATTAAACTTTTACCAAAGAAAAGCGTGGTTACTCCTACAATTAAAGTGGCACTAAAAACTAGCCAGAAAGGTTTATTCTTTGAGACGGCAATTAACGCGTCATAGAGACTTCCACTGACTCTTTCTATTCCTTTACTATTAGCAGGTTCTTTTACAGTTATGAATGTTATAGATTGGATTATTAAAGCGGCAAAACCGGCTATAGCAGCCATTACTAAAAAACCTTTGGCTTCTCCTTCAGAACCTCCAACAAAAAATATTATCGGAAAGGCCAAAGACGTAATTAAGATAGTGCCTGTTTGAGCTCCCAACATTCTAAAGCCAGTTAAGTTCGTCCTTTCTTCACTGTCAGAGGTAATCCTTGGTGTTAAAGAAGAAAATGGAACACTTACAATTGTAAAACACGTTCTGTGTAAGATATTAATCAATATTAATGAAACTATTAATAACGGGCCATCGAAAGGAGGAACCCAAAATAAAAGAACAAACGATAAAGCAAGGGGAATGTTACCAAAAAGTAAATAAGGCCTGTATACGCCCCACTTAGTACGTGTTCTTTCTGCCATATACCCCATAAAAGGATCGGTAAAAGCATCCCATAACATTCCTATCATAAAAATTGATCCTGCTAGGATGGGCGAAATACCAACTACATCAGTATAGAAATACAACAGAAGAAAACCAACACCACTCCAGTAAAAGCAGATAGCGGTATCGCCTATACCATAGCCCAAGCGTACTTTAAGACTAAGTTTTTTGGAAAAAGATTCAGGCACGATAATCTATAAACCTTGTGTAGTTAAAAAGGCTTAATTTACGTTAAATTATATCTAAGCGATAGGTATTACCACCAAATAGAATAAATAATGGTTAAAACGGTAAATACTATGATAGTTGAAATATTAAATCCTACGGAAGTCTTAAAGTTAATGTCACTGAGCACTATGGCCTTTTCATGATCCTCATATCCCTGAATAAGTGCAGTCAAATAACACAAGAATCCAGTTACAAAGAAAACAATTCCCATTCGATGTTGAAAAGGGAAGTCATCAGGTGCCAATAAAAACATACCCAAAGAAAGTATTAATGAAGAAATTGCTGCAACTAAAACAGACAAGCTAGTTGCTTTTTTCCAGAAGAGAGCAACTAAAAATATTACTAAAATTCCTGGTGTAAAGAAGCCAGTAAAATTTTGGATATACTGAAAAGCTGATTCCAAACTGCCCAATAAAGGTTGAGCACATAAAACAGCAACGACAACTGAAATTAGAGCAACGTTTCTTCCAACTATAACTAATTTTCTATCGGTTACGTCCTGTACCGCAAACTGCTTATAAATATCCATTGTAAAAATTGTACTCACACTATTTGTCATGGACGCTAAAGAAGAAACAATAGCCGCAACTAGAGCAGCGAAGGTCAGACCTAACAAACCAGATGGAAGAAGCTCCATCATCTTAGGATAAGCTGAATCAAACTCATTATCTTGTAAAGGCGGAAGCAGCATGACCGCACATATTCCAGGAAGTACTACAACTAAAGGCATTAATAATTTTAAAAATGCAGCAAACATAACTCCCTTTTGCGCTTCCCGAAGAGACTTAGCAGCTAAAGCTCTCTGAGTTATGTATTGATTAAAACCCCAATAAGCAAAATGAGCTACCCACAAGCCTCCTATAAGTACCCATACGCCTGGTAGATTTGCATAGTTTGGATTGTCACTTTCAAGAATCATGTCAAATTTTTCGGGCAAAGCTTCAAAAAGTATTTGCGCTCCAACTATGGCGCCTTGAGAATCTGAAATTTTATCCAACGCAATATAAGAAACTGTTAGGCCTCCGAAAATAAGTAATACGACTTGTATAGCATCTGTAAGAGCAACTGCTTTTAGGCCTCCCCATAAAGAATAAGCCAAAGACAAAATAGCCAGCGCCCAGAGGCCGTAAGAAATATCTAAACCTGTTAAAGAGTGAATTGCTGATGATCCTAACCACAACACAGAAGTTAAATTTATAAATATGTAAACTGCAACCCAAAATAACGAGAGGACAAGACACACCCACTTATCAAACCTTTGCTCTAAAAATTGAGGCATAGTGTAGATTTGCTTTTTAATGAATATGGGTAAAAAATATTTAGCCATAACAATAAGTGCTACAGCAGCTGTTAATTCATATGTTGCTATGGCCATACCAACTACATAACCCTGACCAGACATACCTATGATCTGTTCAGCAGATATATTAGCTGCAATTAAAGAAGCTCCAATTGCCCACCACGGCAAAGATCTGCCTGCTAGAAAATAATCTTCAGGTGTTTTCCCTTCACCTTTATCTCGAGATACCCAATAAGCAAGACTTATGATGCCTATGCAATAAATGCCTAATATCCAAAGATCTAATGTCGAAAATTTCATATGTACCTCTCTCTAAATAATTACGGACAAGGATAAATAGACTTCCCGCCCATACCGCCTTCAAGGTAAATTTTTCCTAATTCTATAGACCAATTACCCTTAGTTTTAAATCCAACAGGGATTAATAATTTTGATAAATCTAGACCATTTTTTTTCATACAATTTAATGGGATGCCTGCTGTTATCCATTTATTGTGAGGAATTTTTTTTAAATAACTATCTAAAGACAGGGAGACTCCGCAACTTTCTCCACAACTTGAGAAAAAAATTAATGGGTCTTTCTGATCTGCCTCCAAAACTTTAATCTGGAAAGTTAAAACCCCACTTGCTTCTTCTTCTTTAACCCAGCTTATTGGATCTAATGAGTGTAAAGTCCATCGTGATTCATGGCCAGGTTTGAAATAGATTCGTTGAGAATCTTCTTGAATTTTATTATCAAAAACTTCAAGAGTAACCTCTTGTTTGGGTGTCGCTACTCTCTTTGTATTTAAAATTGATTTACCACTAAGTGAACTAACCATGACTTCAGTACCGGGCCTTGGCCAACCTTCGAGCAGAACTTTTCCTAACTTAGAGTCCGTAACTTGATTAATTTCTTCTGGGAATAAACCCACCTGCATTAAATCTTTATAATCTAAACCGTAACCATAAGGAAAAAGAGGTAGATATTCTTTATCACCAATATTTATTGAAGTCTGATTAGCTTCGCTGGGCCAAGAAAACGATAGCTTCCCTTTAAAATTAATCTGATCCTTTTTAGTAGAATCGGTAAATAAAACATCTGCAATTCCCCCGCCTTCACTACCTGGGAGCCAAGCTGCAATAAAAGCATCTGAACGATTTAACTCTCTATTAATCCACATCGGTCTACCTGATAAGAATATTGTAACTACTGGAATGCCTTCTTCTTTAAATTTAGAAGCTGTCTCTAGAAAATTAAAGTCTGATTCTTCAAAAAAAAGATCATTCACTGAACCTTGATACTCTGCATATGGCTCTTCTCCTATTACGAGGATTGCAACATCTGGCCTAGTCTTATAACGCCCTTTTTTACTGAACTCGACAATACCTTTCTGCGCAATAACCTTTTGAACAATACCTTCGTAAATAGAGGTAGCTCCAGGGAAATCACTATTCTCTGTATTTGAACCTTGCCAAGTGAATGACCATCCTCCGGTTGACCTAGAAATAGTTTTAGCAGCATTACCGACAACTAAAATATGTTTTGACGGATTTAAAGGTAAAGTATTTTTATTATTTTTTAAAAGCACCAAGGATTGTTGAACAGCTAATCTAGCTATATCTCTATGTTCTTTAGATCCAATACGACGAATATCTGAGGCAGCTACTCTATTTGAAGGTTTACCTTTTTTTAATATATTAAACCTTAATTTTACCCTCAAGACCCTTCTTACAGCATCATCAAGTCGTTCTTTAGTAATAACACCCTCTTTTGCTTGATAAATTGTATTTTTAAGTAAAGATTTCCAACTTTCAGTAATCATAAACATATCTAGGCCAGCATTAATAGCCTGAGGACAGCTGTCTACGCGACAACCCGTTACTTCTTGATGGCCATTCCAATCACCTAAAACTATTCCATCAAAATTTAATTCATCTTTAAGTAAATTTGTTAGAAGATATTTATTTCCGTGTAACTTTAATCCATTCCAAGAATTAAAGGATGCCATGACAACTTGAACTCCAGCTTCAACAGCGCTGATATAACCTGGAAGATGTAATTCTTTTAAATCTAATTCAGACAAAACAGTATTACCTTTATCAACACCATTTAAAGTGCCGCCATCTCCAATAAAATGCTTTGCAGTTGCTAACACTTTATTATTAATTAAAAAGTTATTTTTAGGTTTCCCTTGTAAGCCTAATACTAATGATCTTCCTAATACGGCAACTAATTCAGGATCTTCTGAAAACCCTTCATAAGTTCTGCCCCATCGGTCATCTCTAGGAACAGAAACAGCAGGAGAAAAAGTAAGATCTAAACCTGTTGCAGCGACTTCTTTCGCAGTAATAACTCCTATCTTTTCAATCAGCTCTACATTTCTAGTTGCACCTAAACCAATGTTATGAGGAAAAATAGTTGCCCCTTTCAGATTATTATGACCATGCACTGCATCTGTCCCCCAGATAACAGGCATAGATTTAGTGCCGTTTATCGTCTCCGATGAAGCTATATAAAATTCATCTGCTAGATTTATCCAGTCTTGAGACGTATGATCAATCTTTCCATAAGGAAAACTTCCACCGCCGTTAAGAATAGCTCCAATTTTGTATTCCCTGACTTCTTCCGGTGAAATATAACTTATTTCTACCATGAACAACTGCCCTACCTTCTCTTCTAAAGACATTTTTGATAAATACACATCTATTTCATTTTCTAATCCAATATTCTCATTTGCAACTATAGAAAAATGAAAGATCAATGTGAAAATAAAAAAAGAGATTTGAAATAATTTACTTTTCATCTAATTTAATTTAATAATTATTGGTTGTTATAAATTCAGTTAGGCTTATTGATAAGAAAGAGCTATTACATCTCATTAGGAAAACAAATGTCAAAAAAGGGTCCATTACGTTTTGCAATGAACCCTTTAGTTTCTTAGGGGGTTAAGAAAATTTAAGATACTTAAACACAAATCAAGATTAGATTATAAATTCTAAGATTTAGAAATTTGTTCTAAAACCAAATTTATAAACTGGGCCGTGATCCTGAGATAAAAATAACATCTCTTCATAACGTGCATGCAAACGAGTTGATTCATCATTTATATTCATAGCGTCAATAAAGAGAGTTGTATTCTCATTAAGTCTATATTGGTAAGACGCATCTATTTGAGTTCTTTCTTCTACATACAAAGGTTGAGTGTAGTTGCCAAAGCCCGCAACAGTCTCTCCTCTATAATTTAAGGCTAACCTCGCAGTGTGTTTATCGTCTTCATAAAAAATAGAGAAGTTACCCGAATCACCCAATCCAGGTAAAATGAATTGTTCTCCAACTAAATTTCTATCAACATCGACATCCCCGCCGCTAATTTTAGTAGCATTAAATAATAGTCCGTAGGGAGTTCCTTGAAATAAATGCTGTAAGACTATTTCAAAACCATCGACAGAACCTTTTTCTTTATTATAAGGTCTGGTAATCTCAAAATTAGCCAGAGGGTCTCCTGGTTGACCATCTATATACCCTGGATCACATCTCCACCAACCATCATATTGGCATTGGCCCCAAGGGAAACCTGCACTAACATCGGTTCCATTAGCCATAGCAACAGCAACCCAACCCATGTGATGAAAGTCATTCATCCAACCTTGAGCCCATAATGCTTGCTGAGATACACAATGACCTGTCGCTCCTGCATCTCCAGGGAAACCTGTTTGAGGACGACCAGCAGCCACCCATTCATTAACACAAGCTACAGCAAATGCCCCTATTGTTCCCTGTGAAGGATCAGTCAGGCCATCAACAGTGCCAAATACAGTTTTAGTCCCAATAAAGTCTTCTATATCTTTCTTAAAGTAATTTATAGCCAGATAACTTCCTTCTGCATAGTAATTTTCATAACTAATATCAAAATTCTTTGACATTAGGGGTTCTAAATCTGGATTTCCTCCGCTAGCAGTTCCTTGAATGAAATTTTTATTTCCATAAGAAAGCTGAGACTTAAGGTCTTGCAAACTAGGTCTTGCCATTGATTCGCTAAAAGAAAGTCTGATTACTTGATTGTCACTAATAGCTAGCGACATAGCTAAACTTGGAAGAAGAGCATCATTTGAACCATATCTTGGGGCATCAATAATGCCGTCCCCAACATAAGTAAATCCATTGATCATATCCCACCTGATTGTATTGGGTTTTTCTTCTAGACTAATTGATTCAGTTTCAGATTCTTCATACCTTACTCCTGCAACAATATTCAAAGGCTTGTTTAAAAATTCTGTTTCCATGTTCACTTGAATAAAAGCTGAATCGAGAGTTTCATTAACTCTTTCATTGGTATCAATATCACCAGCACCAATTGAACCATTTGCAAGCACAAATGCTTGAAGGGCTGCATCTTTATCAATAGAAAAATAATAATCGGTTCCAAAATTCGCGCTGAAGGAATTCATGAAGTTTCCTAGACTTGTTTTGGTAAAAATAGAATCATCGTATTGAGCAGCTAATGGATTTATGGCACCAATATTATTTCCAGATCTTGCATCGCTATAAGAGTTATCAATGCTAGAAATCCCAAAATCAATTGAAGTAATAAAGCTTTCGTTAAAATTAGTCCAAGATCCAATTAGTTGAGTTTGGTCTAGGTCATTGTTCTTGTTAGCATCCCACATCATTACATTAGAAGCTAGATAATTACTCGCTCCAAATATAGTGTCATAAGAAAAGGTATTTATTCCTGAGTTACCGGCGTTCTTATGAGTAATTGTTCCTTTTATATCTGTTGTAAAGCCCATCTCATTAGGTAATTCAGAACCGGTTTTAGTTGCAGAAGATTTATGTGTGTCTAAAGAAATAACTAAAGCATCATTAATCTGCCATTCGGTGTTAAAACCAAAGGATTTATTGACATTCTTAGTTGATCCCCAAATAAGCTGGTGATCGTAAGATCTAGCACCAACTGTTACATCAGTATAGACGCCTCTTGAATTAATAATTCCTTGTTGGGTGTCCCATCCTCCCAGCCAAGAACCAAACATTAATCCTTCTGAACTGAAATCAACTCCAGAGTAAGTATAATCTAACGTACTTACTACATTGTCTGAAAAAACAATTTGTAAAGTTGCTTGAGCATTTTTTCTTAGCCTATCATTATCTTTTATTTGATAAGCAGAGGGTTCTTGATAAAAAGTTACCCCATCAGTCCTGGTACTGTTATTAGTAACATTAGTAGCAGTAGATAATCTATCATATCCGTCTGCTAAGATAATTTGTGGGTGAGAAATCCAATTCGCTTCTCTTGTTCCCTCTTCCCTGTTATTTCTATCTTGGTATGATCCCGAAAAGGAAAATCCATAAGCGTCTTGGTTTGTTGAAAATAGAAAAGCGGCTTCAATTGGTTGGTCGCTAGAAGATTCACTTGTAGTATCTTCAACTAAATTGAAAGTAAAAGCTTTTTTTGTTCCATTTATGCTTAAAGGTTTAGTGGTTACCATATTAATTGTAGAGCCTATTCCTCCTGAAGGAAGTGAGCTATTAGTAGCTTTGAAAATTTCTACAGCTTGTATTCCAGGAGAAGCAATATCACCAAAATTAAAGGATCTACCGCCACCCCATTGCCCAGGCACAGTTGGCATTTGCCTACCATTTAATGTGACTAAGTTAAATTCAGGGCCAAAGCCTCGAACAGCTACTCTCTCACCTTCTACGTTACTTCTATCAATACCAACTCCAGCTACTCGAGCTAAAGACTCAGCAAGGTTCCCATCAGGAAACTTGCCAAAATCCTCTGCTGTAATTGCATCCATAACACCAACATAACTCCTTTTAATATCAATAGCATTTTGTAAGCTCTTTTTAATTCCCGTAACAACAACTTCTTCAACAGTAGAAGAATCTTCTTCTAAATCTATTGATTCGGCTGAAATTAAAGTATTCAAAGAAAAGGTTAAGAAAAAAGTTAATATGGAACTAGCTAGTATTTTCATGTTAAAAATCCAAAAAAAATTAATTTGATGGCTATTTATACAGGATTAACTACAAAATGACAACGCTGTCTGTCTTATAAATAAAAAAAATTTATTTTTTAATATTTAAAATAGAATCTCGAATAACTAATTCTGAATTCAAAGTTATTTTTTCTTCAGTACTTACACCTTCAAGCTGATTTATAAGATTCTTTGCAGCTTCTTCTCCCATCAAACCCAGAGGTTGTTTAATGGTAGTTAAAGGAGGAGAAATCAATTTTGTCATTGGTGAATCATCAAACCCAACAACAGAAATATCTTCTGGAATTCTTAGCTTATGCTCTTGTGCAATCCTTATTACCCCTGCTGCCATCTCATCATTTGCTGCAAAAATTGCAGTTGGTCTATTTCTAAGAGATAAGAGCCTTCTCGCACATTCTAAACCTGATTCATAAGAGTTAAGACCACTCTCAATAAGTTCATTTGGACAGTTAATCTTAGCTTCATTCATTGCTTCAAAAAAACCATTTACTCTATCCCCCACTGAACGATGACTTGGATGGCCTTTTATAAAAGCAATTCTTTTATGTCCTTTATTAATCAGATAGTTAGTCATCTGTTTTGATGCCTCCTGATCATTTGTTTTAATTGAAGGTTGATTAATTTCTTTAGCTCCAGGAGATATCAACACTCTTGGAATACTTAATTCTTTTAATAAGTTAATTAACTCTTCCATGTCTGATAAAGGTGGAGTTGTTACTACTCCAGAGAGCCTTGTTCGTTTAATCATTAATTCTACATCTCTTAGAAGTGTTCTCTCATTAAATCTACAAGGGTGAATAATTACTTCGTAATCAGATTTATAACATTGCGAAAGAATGCCTTCCATAATATGAGAAATGTAGTTAGGGCTGGGCGTATCGTATAGTAAACCTATAATCTTAGTTTTTCCTCTAGCAAGAGTCTGAGCAGAGGTGTTAGGTTGATATTCAATAGCATCAATAACTTTTTGTACTTTCACTATAGTTTTTAAAGCTACGTTTGGTTCCTTGTTAATTACTCTAGAAACAGTTTTTAAAGAAACTTTAGCTTCCTTAGCAACATCACTCATTGTCGAATTAATTTTAATTTTTTTCATAACTTAATAACTTATGAGAATCATATCAATCCTCTTGGAGCAGCAACGATAGTCCACAAAAAAGGAACTAAGCCTAAAATCTTTGAAAACTTACCCTTTTCTTTTTTAATCATTTATTTCTAATTCTTTATAATCTTATTTTTTTATTACGTATATGTATTGCTTGCCTATTTACTGCCAAGGCAGCTTCATGCAATGCTTCTGAAACAGTAGGATGACTGAAAATAGTTAATCCTAAACCTTCAGCGCTTACACCAGATTCCATTGCAACAACCCCCTGCTGAATAATATCTGCAGCAGAAGGACCAAAAGCATGCACACCAAGAACTGTATCTGTTGCTTTATCAGCTATTACTTTTACAAAGCCGGTGGTTTCTCCAGCAGCCAAAGCTCTTCCGTTGGCAGCAAAAGGAAAAGATCCAGTTTTAAAATCAATTCCTGCTTCAGATAATTCCTCTTCATTTTTGCCTACCCAAGCAACTTCGGGATGGGTATAAATTACAAACGGGACAAGGTCATACTTTATCTCTGCATGTTTTCCTGCTATTCGCTCTACAACCATTATTCCTTCTCCAGAGGCTTTATGGGCCAACATGGGTCCTCTTACAACATCTCCAATAGCCCATATATTGTTAACCAAGGTTTCACATAAATTATTTACTGGGATAAAGCCCCTTTCATCAAGAGTTATACCGCAATTCTCACCAAGAAGATTAGCGGTATTAGGTTTTCTACCAACTGCAACAATTAATTTATCTACTTCTAATTCATGGGATTCCTTGTCGTCTTCAAAAAGTACTTCTACTCCTTTATTACTTGATCGAGCCGCAGTAACTTTGCACCCAAGGTTTATGTCTAAACCCTGTTTCTTTAATTCTCTCAAAACATCCCTAGCAATTCTCTTATCTGCCATAGGTAAGAATTCATCCATCGCTTCCAGGATAGTTACTTTTGATCCAAGTCTTGCCCAAACACTTCCAAGCTCAAGTCCAATGACTCCAGCACCAATTATTGCCAATTTTTTTGGAACTGAGTCAAATACCAAGGCTCCAGTACTATCAACTATATTTTCTTGATCAATAGGTGCTATTGGAATATCAATTGGGGATGAGCCACTCGCAATAATTACATGTTTAGTATTAATAACTTCGGATTTTCCTTCAAAAGATACTTCAACTTGTGTTGAATCTAGAATTTTGGCTTCGCCTAATATTGAGGTCACCTTATTCGCTTCGAATAAACCTGAAACGCCTGAAGTTAACTGAGTAACAATATTATTCTTTCTGTCCATCATCTTAGAAAGATCTAATTTAGGTTTATTAACTTCAATTCCATGATCAGAAAAGTGATTATGAGCTTCGGCATATTTGTAAGATGAATCTAATAAAGCTTTTGAGGGAATACACCCAACATTTAAGCAAGTACCTCCCAATAGGGGTTTGCCATTTATATCAAATGATTTTTCTATACAAGCAGTTTTTAACCCAAGTTGCGAAGCTCTAATTGCAGCGACATAACCGGCAGGACCACTTCCTACAATAACAACATCATACATATTTCACTCTCATGAATTTAATAATAACAGTTTATAAAGTTTAATTAATCTTTGGTAATGAGCAACAAAGTAATTTTTTTTGTCACAAGAATAAGCACTCATTTTTTTTGAAATCTACGAAAATCCGATCCACCTTCCAGAGGCAGCAACTACTGTCCATAGAAAAAATGAAGAAAACCCTAATAAAGGAATGAGCTTTCCTTCCTGATTTTTTAATACTAAGGGATTTCTTACCAGAAATGTAAATGCTATTCCGATTACAAGACAAATCATCTTGATCCAAAAGGCTCTGCTGTAGAAACACTTTACAGCTTCACTTAAGAACAAAGGCACACCTGTTAATACTAATAAATAAAACCCGAATTTAAACCACGTTCTAGTCTGCCTTACCACATAACTAATTTTTTCCGTCTTTAAGATAAAACCCATCAATCTAAAATCACCTAGAACTACTGATCCTCCTAAAACGGCTAAACCAAGTAAATGAAAAGATTCAATAATAGGAAAGAGCCAGGTTGAATCCCTAATGTATTGACCTATGAAGGAATCTTCGAAAAAGTAGAATAGTTCTATTATTTGATTAGATTCCATCTATTTCTTCATATAATTGATATTCAACAACACAACTTGTTAAGAAATTGATCCATTCGGTTTGCGGTTG
>Ga0209089_10004291_pt1 | contig 11914 bp, 10 predicted proteins | sample ArcticOcean_MG_C_FD_187431 | JGI IMG/M metagenome (GOLD analysis project Ga0209089, IMG submission 187431) | Marine microbial communities from western Arctic Ocean - ArcticOcean_MG_CB2_150 (SPAdes) (version 2) | ecosystem: Environmental > Aquatic > Marine > Oceanic | place: Arctic Ocean: Canada...
TGGAACTGCCATTTTTCGACTCAATGAACACATTGATAGATTGTTCTCCTCCGCGCATATACTTAACATGAAAATCCCTTTTGATAAAAACAAAATAAGCGAAGCGTGTCTTAATGCGGTCAAAAATAATAACCTGGAGACTGCATATATAAGACCGATGTGTTTCTATGGTTCAGAAGGTATGGGCTTAAGAGCAGATGGTCTGCAAGTTCATATGATTGTTGCTGCATGGGCCTGGGGATCTTACCTTGGTGCCGAAGGCCTAGAAAAAGGAATACGTGTAAAAACATCCTCATTTACTCGGCACCATGTAAACACAACGATGTGTAAAGCAAAAGCCAATGGCAACTACATCAATTCGATGCTCGCTTTACAGGATGCCCTCCATTCTGGTTACGATGAGGCTTTATTGCTTGATGTTGACGGTTATGTTGCTGAAGGTAGCGGTGAAAATATTTTTATTGCTCGTAATGGTATTTTATATACCCCCAATTTAACGTCTGCCCTTGAAGGAATAACACGAGATACAATTATTCAATTTGCTAATAAAAATAATATTTTGGTAAAAGAAAAAAGGATAACACGAGATGAAGTATATATCGCGGATGAAGCTTTCTTCACGGGGACAGCTGCTGAAGTTACACCAATTCGCGAGCTTGATGGCCGTATTATCGGTAGCGGAAAAAGAGGCCCCTTAACAGAAAAACTACAAAAACAATATTTTGATTGTGTTGCTGGTAAAATTAAAGAATGTAAAAATTGGTTAAACTATGTTGTTTAAAAAATAAAATGAAGAACCGATTAAATGTAAATAACAAACCTACTAATATAAAGCTAGACCAATTACCATTACACTGTCCTCTACCAGAAATTAGTCTTTGGAATCAACACCCAAAAGTTTTTCTACCAATAGATGCTTTCATGAAAGTAAAGTGCCCATATTGCGGAACCGAGTATATTCTAAAAAACGATTAATATACTTTTCAAAAATAAATATGACACTAAATATTTGGCGTTTTACTGATGGAAAACCCGGCCATGATTCTCAAAGCATTGGGTTGTGTAATGCCATTTCAGAAATAAAAAAATGTAACATTCTTGATATAGAGACTGATTCTCCATTTAAAGTTATAAAAAATATTTTATCAAATAAATTTTCTCGCAGTGAAAACATTACTAAACCAGATATCTTGATTGGCGCAGGACATAAAACGCATATTTCAATGTTATCAGCAAAATATACAAAAAAGGGAAAGATTATAGTTCTTATGAAACCAAGCTTACCTATATCATTTTTCGATCTGTGTCTAATACCAAAACATGATCATCCAAAAACAAGAAAAAATGTAATAGAAACCAATGGTGCTCTAAACCCAATGAAATTTAATGAAAATAAATCTTTAAATGAGGGATTGATCCTCCTCGGCGGTTTATCTAATCATTATAAATGGGATAATAATATAGTTATTAACCAGGTAAAAAATATTATTACTAATAAAGACGATAAAAATTGGGTTCTTGCTGACTCTCCTCGAACACCTAAAGGATTGATACAAAAATTAAGTTCATACAATAAAAATGTAAAAATATTAAACTCAAATACAACTAGCATGGTCCAATTACACAATTATATTTTTAATGCAAACCATATATGGGTTAGCCCAGATAGTGTCTCTATGGTATATGAATCATTATCGTCAGGTGCATCCGTTGGTATACTTGAGCTACCTATAAAAAAAACAAACCGAATTAACGAAGCTATAACTTCATTAATTGAAAAAAAAGAAATAACTTCCTATAGCTTTTGGTTAAAAAATAAAGAACTGCGTCCATTTGAAAAAAAATTTAATGAGGCTAAGCGCTGTGCTTTAATCATGCTCGAAAAAGGAATTTTGTGTTGAATACGCATAATAAAGAAATAACTAGTTGTCCAATTTGTGACAATAGTTCAACAGAATTTTATGTCACTAAAAACAACTATCCTTTTAATCGTTGCAAAAAATGTGATTTTGTTTTTTTACACCCTATGCCTAATCAAAATACACTAAATGAACAATATGAAAATACTAATGATAGTGAACTTTTTGAACCAACCTACAATAAATCAAGCTCTAGATTAAGGCGTGCTTTTATAAAACTTCCGCGATTTATTCCATACGCATTTAATAAAAATACTTTAGACCTTGGTTGTGGGGGAGGCTTTATTGCGCATGTTTTAAGCCTTGTTGCAAAGTCATCGACAGGAATTGATATTAGTCAAAAATCAATTAAATACGCAAAAAATCGTTTTAAAAAAGCATCCTATATTTATAGTGATTTTGTAAGTTTGCTCAAAACAACAAAAAAATATGACTTTATATATTCATCTGAAGTGATTGAGCATGTTAGTGATGTAAATCTCTACATGAAAACTCTTGCACACTTAATAAAAAAAGGTGGCTATACATACATAACGACACCGGACATAGGACACCCCAAAGTACCGCAAAACATATTAGATTGGGATGTGTTTTGGCCACCAATACACGTGCAACATTTCAATAAAAAAACTGTTTCAACCCTATTCGAAAAATATGGTTTTAAAATTATCAAATTTTATAAAAACAAAAAACCAGGGCTTATTTTCCTTTCAAAAAAGTTATAGCTAAAATTTTATGTAAATAATTTATAATTCACTAAAAATATAATTTTATGAAAAAAACAATAGTGCAAATATTGCCAGCCCTTGAGTATGGGGGCGTTGAGCGTGGAACATTGGAAGTAGCTGCTGAGCTTGTTAGAAAAAAACATCGTTCTATAGTTATATCTGGTTCTGGCCGTCTTGTCCCACAGCTTATAAAAGAAGGTAGTGAACATATAAACTTGCCTGTTGGGGAAAAATCTTTTTTTTGTTTTAAATTTATACCTATTCTACAAACTATTTTTGAAGAAAAAAAAGTTGACATTGTGCATGCACGTTCACGATTACCTGCATGGCTATCTTTTTTAGCACTTAAAAAAATAAAAAAACAAAATAAACCATTTTTCGTAACAACAGTACATGGCCCCTACTCTATTAATCGCTATAGCAGTATCATGACAAAAGGGGATCGTGTTATTGCTATATCCAATTATATAAAAAAATATATTACTGACAATTATACTTGTGTTAATAAAAAAAATATTACGGTTATTCATCGTGGAATAGATAAAAATAAATATCCTTTTGGTTTTTTGCCTACAGATAATTGGTTAATAGAGTGGGATAAAAATAAATATTTTTCTGATAAAAAATTTATAATTACATTACCCGCCCGAATAACTAGATGGAAGGGCCATATAGATTTTATCGAAATTGTTACTAAATTACATAATTTAGGATTAAACGTTCATGGGCTTTTTGTTGGGGGGGTAGATAATAAAAAAGAAAAATATTTTCTTGAATTAAAAAAATTAATTCTCAAACTTAATATGCAAGAAAATTTTACTTTTCTTGGACATAGAGATGACATAAAGGAAATTATGGCTAAATCAAATATAGTCTTGTCTCTTGCTAAAGTGCCTGAGGCTTTTGGAAGAACCGCTTTAGAAGCTCTTAGTATAGGAGTTCCTGTTGTTGCCTATAATCATGGAGGGGCTGCTGAAGTGCTTAGCAAACTATTCCCTGAGGGAAAAGTTCCTCCTCATGATATTAATGGGGTAGTTTCAAAAATTGAAAGGTTTTACAAAAATATACCAAGAGTAAAAAATGTAAACATTTTTACTCTAGACAAGATGTTAGAAAAAACTCTAGCAGTCTATACATCTCTAACTGAAGATTAGAAAAATAAATATGCTACACTCAACGAATATAGTTGCGATATGCATTGCAACATATATGCGACCTTTGTTACTAAAAAATTGTTTGCATTCTCTAACTGAAATTATAGTGCCTGAAAAATATACCCCTATTATAATAGTTGTGGATAATGATATTTTAAGAACAGGTGAATCAGAGTTTAATACGATTAAAACTCATTTTAATTTTAAATCTTATTACTACGTTGAGCCTAGACGTGGCGTATCTTCTGTAAGAAATTGTTTGCTTGAAAAAGCAACATTACAGAACGCAAATTTAATCGCTTTCATTGATGATGATGAGCTAGCCCATAAAAATTGGTTAATAAATATGCTGAAAGGCCTCGAAAAATACCAGTGCAATATTATTGCCGGACCAGTTATACCTACAAGCCAAATGATACCGCCCAATTTATTTAAAAAAGACAGTAAAAAACCTAAGGGATCTGTGCCAAGAAACATTCCGGCTGGAAATGTTTTATTTACTGATGATCTTTTTATTAAGAATAAATTAAGGTTTGATAACTACTTTAATTTTATTGGTTGTGAAGATTTTGATTTTTTTGATCGCGCAATTAAAAATGGCATGACATCTGTATGGATAGACGATGCTATAGTATTCGAAACAATTACACCCGAAAGAAAAAAACTTAGCTATGTGTTATATCGTCATTTAACTGGCGGTATAAACGTAGTAATGAGATATCGAAGGCATCATTCTTTAATTTCGGCGTGGCTTAGATATATCCCAAAAATATTAAGCAAATTTGTGAGCGCAATATTTAGTTTTTTAATTGGTGTAATTTTTATTAAAAAAAATAACTTCAAAAAAGCAATTATTAGAATTGCTAATGGTATTGGCTATCTTTTTGGATTAACAAATATCATTATCGAAAGATATAAATATTAAAACACTAAAAAAGACCGCTGATGCAATCAATAAATTACAAAAATTTTATAATAAATTATTGGCCCTGCTTTCTTGTCGTCTTGGCTTTTTTTGGTTTCATAAGTAAGTCATTATACAATTATCCTATTGGAGTTATGTCATTAATTGGTCTTTACATAACATTATCAAACCCAAAAATTCTAATAAATGATAATACATTAAAAATTTTCTTAGCAGTTTTTTTATGCATTTGGTTGCCTCAAGTATTATCTTTAATAAATGCGGTTAATATAGAACATTCGCTGAATACAGTTATACCATATTTAAGGTTTTTATTTGTCGGAATTTTTTTTATTATATTCATATCAAAAGATAAAGAAAAAATAGACTTCATAGTTAAGAGTATTTTTTTTCTTATTATATTTTGGACTATTGACGCATCTATTCAATTTTTTTACAAAAAAGATATTTTTGGTTTTCCTTGGGAGGCCGGACATGTAACAGGAATGTTTTATCCTAGAAATACAATTTCACATATTTGCGCAATTCTTTCTTCGTTTTTATTTCTGCATGTATACAATAATATAAATTATAAAAAAACTATGCTATTAAGCCTAGTTCCATTATTTTTTATTATATTAATAAGTGGCCGGCGCGCTGCTTGGATTATGTTAGCACTAACATCATTTTCTTTTTTTATTTATGGATTTATTTTTTATGAAAATAAAAGATTCTTTTTAAAAATTGCTTCTATAACTATCATTTTCATAAGTATTATTTTTGGTACTGTAATTAGTTCACACCAGCCTTTAAAAACAAGAATAATCGCAACACAAGGATTGTTTAGTAATAACTATGAATCTTTTAATGTTGCCACCGCATATAGACTCCCAATTTGGGAAACAGCCTATGCCATATTCAAAAAAAATGCTGTCTTTGGAATAGGGCCAAGGGGCTTTAGGCATGTTTATGAAAATTATGCTAAACCAGACGATATTTTTGTTAAAAATAATGTGCCGCCAACCCAGCCTCATTTACTTTTATTAGAAATAATGTGTGAAACTGGCTTAGTTGGTCTAATAGGATATTTTTTTGCTTTGTTTTTCCTATTTAAATTTGTATTACAACAAAAAACAAAAAAACATCTTCTTCCTTACTTTATCCCGGTTGCTGTTGCCATATTTCCTCTAAATGCACATATGGCATTTTATGGATCAATTTGGGCAAGTATGATTTGGTTACTTACATCATTATGCTTTGCAAAAGCTAAAAATTTAGTTTAAATTTTTTGAATATTCTTATTATAAAATTAGGAGCACTTGGAGATATAATTATTTCAACATCTATTATAAAAAAAATTATTAATCACCATTTAAAAGACACTATATATCTACTAACTACTCCCAATTTCAAAGATTTGTTTAATAACTTTAAAAAAGTAAACGTAGTAAGTTTTGACCGACGAGGTCTGAAGAATTTTATTAATACAGTTAGTTGGATTAGAAAGAAAAAATTCAATCGAATTTATGATCTGCAATCAAATGATAGAACTTCGTTATATTGCGCGCTATCTAATGCTGCTTATTGTGCTGGAAATCACCCCAGGTTCCCATATAGTTTTCATCCCGAGGAAAAATATAGAGGTCAATGCCACTCATTTGAACGTTTAAATCAAATTATTGTAAGTGCTGGAATTTCTCCGGCAAAACCAAAGCCCTCGCTTCCCGCGTCTGCTAATGTTGTTTCAAAAGTAGATAAGTGGCTAAAAAAACATAAGCTTGAAGCTGGAAACTTTATAATAATACACGCGGGTTCAAGTAAAAAACACTTATCAAAAAGATGGCCTTATTTTGCTGAGCTAGCGACTACTCTATCTAAAAATATCAAAATTGTGTGGATAGGAGGAAATGATGATATGGAATTAAATCAACACTTGAGTGAATTCAATGGAATAAATTCAACGAATGAATTTGATGTTCTTTGTCTCGCAGAACTAGGAAGAAAGGCAAAATTTGCAATAACTAATGATTCTGCGCCAATGCATATTTTATCCTGCTCAGCTATCCCCATTTATACATTATTCGGCCCAACAAATCCTAAAAGAACGCATGCGCTAGGGCAAAATAAACGTGTAATTAGTGTGTCTTCCAATTTCCCGCTTGATGATAGCAAATTCACTCCGGGTGAAATTTTTAAGATTAAGTTATCAGATGTTTTAGAAAAAATTAAAAGTGAGAATCTTATTAAATAAATAATACGGACTTTTTATGAAATTATTAGATGAAATTTTTCTTTTTTATGTGTTTAACATAAAGAAATTAAGAACTATATCCATAAAATTTTTAGTTTGGTTATTTTTTGTAAAAAGTACTAATGTAAAAAAAATTTTAGTAAACCGTGATGGCGCCTTTGGAGACTCAGTTGTAGCTTTACCAGCATTATCTATAATCCGACAAAATTTTCCGCATGCTCAAATTGACTTACTTACATTTAGTAATAGCGGTATAACTTTTAATGATTTTAATTTGGAGCATAAATTAATAAATAATATTTTTGTAAAAAATAAAAGGGAAAGGCCAAAAACAATTCAGAGCCTTAGAAAAGAGAATTATGATCTTTTTATTCAGCTACCACAAAATCTTGGTCTTTATAAATCAATAAGAAATATACTAATTGTACGTTTTATTCTAAAAATTAAATATGCCTTTGGCTGGGATCATGGGAGGATTAAATCATTCATAAAAACACAAAAACAGGCTGCAAAACAATCTTACCTTTCATCTAATAAATTCTATTGCCCTACGGAAACTATGAGGTTGGTAAATATTTTAAAAACGCATGGACTAAAAGGTGAAATTGTATACCCTGTAAAGAAAATTATCCCAATCGATAAAACTTTAATTGCTTTGTTAAACAATCAACTTATTGCATTCATAATCGGCAGCAAATTAATGAAAAAGAAATGGCCGCTTGATAATTGGGTTACTTTGTCAAATTTAATTAACAACAAAAATAAAATAATTATTATTGGTGGAAAAACAGAACTAGATGAAGCTGAATACATACGCCTAAAAACAAGTAATACTTATAATTTTTGTAATAAGCTATCTATCTCAGAATTATTTTATGTATTTCAAAATATTTCTTTGGCGGTTAGTCATGACACTGGGGCTATGCACGTATGTGATGCGGTTAGTACAAAGATGATAGGACTCTTTTCATCTAAGGAACTAACAACAAAATGGTACCCAAATACTAAGAATTCTATAGTAATAGAAAATGATATTAGTATGGCTAATATAGGCGCGGATAAAGTCTACGAGGAAGTAAAAAAATTATGTACTAAATTTTAACAAATTTAGCCGCTCATAAAAGTACGAAATGGGCCTTTGGGTAAATTTTTTGTTCTTTCTGGGTGAATAAAAAAATAGTCTTTCCAATTTTCTTTTTCATTAACACTCTTTACTTTCGTTATTTTCCCGAAATCCTCTCGAAACATCATATAACCCAAATCAAATAAAAATTTCGCTACTTCCTTTGCGCTACAATTAAAAATGTCTTTGAGAGAATGGCTGTGTATTTCAACCAATAAATTTGGTTTAAATTTATTTATGGTCTCTTGACCGCCATTTAAAATTAACATTTCAGATCCTTCTGTATCGCACCTAATAAAGTCAATTTTACTGATACAATTTTTTGAGACAAATTGGTCAATTGATACTGATTTTACTTCTTCTTTCTTAATTTTATGTGATTTTATATCTTTTCTGCTCGCGCAATCAGATTTGTCTTGTGTAATATAAGCAAATGAACGCCCCACATGTCCTGTAGATTTTTCTGGAATAATTAAAGTTACAATGCCTTCTGAATCTGAGACAGCATATTTATAGGTACTAATATTTTTTAATCTGTGGAGTTTAATCATAAGTTTTAAGTGATGATAAGAATATGAAGATGGTTCAAAAGCATAAATATGCCCGCTTCCTATTAAACCCGACATAACATAACTATGGCGAGCATCACTAGCCCCTATATGTAAACAATTTTCTCCGGGGCTTAATATATTTTTTAGAAATAATATCTCTGGTTCAAACTTTCTAGATCTAATATTCCTTAGATATGTTCGTATAGCGGCTAAATAAACGCTAGATTTAATATCATGCATACTTACGCTCTTTGTAAAATTTAAAAATTATTTTTAACTATCGCCTATTTTATTCCATACTTCTTGCCAATCAAAATATGGTGGTAACGTATTTTCTGTTTGAAGATGAACAGCAACCGCTGGTATTGGAGAAAAACCAGGGATATGATGAAATAAGTTATCGGTCGTTTTCTTTTCAGAACCTAAATGGCGCTTCTTTTTATTTCCAACGTATTTCGTATCAATAAAATATTTCCAATATTTGTCTACAACAGACGAATGCGTAAAAAATGTATGTGTTGTGTGGCTTATTGTTCTCCATCGTCTATGCTCACCAAGTAATATATATGATGGGTAATTAATCTGTGAATAAATAAGCTCGTGTTCTTGAGGGTGTATTAATAAATGAGAGTCTGTTTCTAAATATATGTTTTTATAAAAATCTATCATCTCATTTATCGCGCTTCTTGTATGTAAATAATCATCCTCACAAAAATAAAAAAGACTGTTTTTATCTCGACAAAAATCAAATTGTTCGTATAAGGATTCTCCTTGCCCTGAAATTTTTGTTGTAATTATACGCCAATTGCATTTAAGTTTATTTAATAAAAGTTCTATTTTGCATATTGATGATGCTTCTGAATGATCATCAAACACAGTTAATGACACATTTTTATTGTTTTTAACTGCTTCATTTGCAGCAATAACCAGCGAATGAATACACTTTAAAAAATGTTTTTCATAACTGACTTTTGTAAGTTTATTTTTGCCTTCACGAATTCTTTTTTTGGTTATGCAAGTTCTCAAACAAATATTTAAACTCAAAATGTTATTATTAATTATTCTATGATTTTCTGTATTGAAAACATTATAAATTTTTTTCTGGACAGGAAAATTTTCAAAGTTTTTTAAAGGTAATAAATTATACTCAGGATGTTTCTTTATTGCATACCCCTTGTGTTTTAAGAGCCTATCTAAAATTCTCAACACTTCATTCATTTAAAATTTCCTGTATTGAAGAATTGACGTTTTCAATTGAAATATTTCTCGCATCATTATTAGCGCCCGCGAGAATTTCTGTTTAAGCGTCTGCATGACAACTGAAGTCATTACAACATCGCCTACACAGCTTAAACCAATAAAAAGTATTTTTTTTACGTCCATTGCTTTTTCAACCTTGATAAATAATTTTACGTTTATTTACCGATACAAAACCTTGAAAATATATTATCTAAGATATCATCTGTTGTTATTTTACCAACTATTTCATCAAAAACAGAAAGGCTTTGTCTTAATAATTCAGCAACAATCTCTAAGCCTACTTTTTTCTCCATACTGAATGCTGCCTCATTTAAAAAAACTCTTATAGTATTCAATGCGTCAATATGTCGTTGTCTTGCAAAAACTATATCTTCGTCTTCAATTGAAAAATCGAGGATCAAGCCTATTTTCTCGACTAATTCTTCTATTCCTTCGCCCGTTTTTGCCGAGATACTGTTTTCATTTATATTGTTTTTTTGATCTTGTTTTTTATATAAATCTATTTTATTTGTAACAAGAATGTATTTTACATCTAAAGGTAAATATTCTTTTAGTGTTTCTTCTGCGTCACTCTTCTTTGTGCTGCAATCAATTAAATATAGCACAAGGTCGGCGCTTTTTATTGTTTTGTATGCCCTTTCAATTCCCTCTTTTTCTAGTGCGTCATTGGTTTTATGTATGCCCGCTGTATCAACTAATGTTACCAATTGATCGCACAATAAAATTTTTTCTTTTATGATGTCGCGAGTCGTTCCTGGTCTATCAGAAACAATTGCAGAATCGAACCCGGATAAAAAATTAATAAGTGTTGATTTTCCAACGTTTGGGGGGCCTGCAATAACTATTAATGGGGTATGATCAAGCAATCTTCCTTTTTTTGCCCTTGTTAATAAACTATCCAACAATTCTAAACACTCTTTGATATTTTCAATCGCGGGTCTCGTGTTGATCCTAATATCTTCTTCGTCAGGAAAATCTAAAGTCGCCTCAAGCAATGCTTTTACATTAATTATTTTTTCTTTTAAGTCTAATACGCTATCTGAGAATACCCCATCCAATGACCGCATGGCGCTCCGTGCTGCCTTCTTTGAATTGCTGTCTATTAGATCGGCTACTGCTTCGGCTTGAACGAGATCAATTTTGTCATTTAAAAACGATCTTTCAGTAAACTCCCCTGGTAAGGCGGCTCTGGCGCCTAATGAAATAATTTCATCCAGTAACATGCCAAGAATTATTCGATTGCCATGTGCGTAACATTCCATCACATCTTCCCCGGTATATGAGGCTGGGCCTTTAAAATATAAAGAAATGCCTTTGTCTATGGTTTGATTGGATGAAGATTTAAATGAAACATGGTGGGCGCGCCTATCTTTCGGTTGACGGCCAGTTAACGCCTGATAGATTTTTCTACTAAGTTTTCCTGAGACACGAATTACCCCTATCCCGCTTCTCCCTGACGGGGTTGCAATTGCTGCTATAGTGTCTTTATTTGCTAGCATTGCATAAAATGCTCAAACAAATTATTTTTTTGTTGTTGCGTAAGAGCTGGTTTTTTCTATTTTGCGTGTTATTGCCCATTGCTGTGCGATCGAAAGAATGTTGTTGGAAACCCAGTATAGTACTAGCCCGGCGGGGAAAAATGCAAAAAATATTGTAAAAACAACAGGGAGTACGGACATTACTTTTGCTTGCACCGGATCCATTGGGGCAGGGTTTAATTTTTGTTGGGCAAACATTGTTATACCCATTATCAAAGGCAAAACAAAAAATGGATCTGCAACTGACAAATCATTTATCCATAAAACAAAATCTGCCTGTCTTAACTCAACGCTTTCTAATAACACCCAATACAAAGAAATGAATACTGGAATTTGTATAAGGATTGGGAAACACCCGCCAAGCGGATTTATTTTTTCTTTTTTATAAATCTCCATCATGGCTTTATTTAGTTGTGCGCGATCATCTTGGTACCTTTCTTTAATGGCGACCAGCCTGGGCTGTACTCTTCTCATATTTGCCATTGA
>Ga0209089_10004292_pt1 | contig 11913 bp, 7 predicted proteins | sample ArcticOcean_MG_C_FD_187431 | JGI IMG/M metagenome (GOLD analysis project Ga0209089, IMG submission 187431) | Marine microbial communities from western Arctic Ocean - ArcticOcean_MG_CB2_150 (SPAdes) (version 2) | ecosystem: Environmental > Aquatic > Marine > Oceanic | place: Arctic Ocean: Canada...
CTCCTGGTTTATGGAAATTATTTTTAATTGAGCTGAAATACAAAGGTGATGTAAACGAAGCTAACGAAACTATACCTTCTACCTCATTAGAACAAATAACTTCTACATGGGACGAAGACTATTTACACACTATTGAAGGAGAATATAAACAATGACGGACAAAGACGACTTAGTGAAAATGGATGGGTATAACGATTGTTTTATAGGGGTAGTACGAGGTAATGGGATGTCTGATAAAGCTTGTTACGACTATGAAAAAGTCATTGCAAAAAATATGGACATGGGCATGACGCATGAAGAAGCAGTAGAGTATTTTGAGTTCAATCAATTTGGTGCTTATGTAGGTGAGCACACTCCTTGTTTTTTGGAGGATGGTAATATACTAGGTGAATAATGGAAATTTATAAAGACAAAGCGTTAATAATAAACACTAAGAATCCTAATACTATATTAGATAGCATACCTAAAAGTAAGGTTTTAAAATCTTATGCTAATGGTATAGCACAGGTCATGGTGAATTGGGGCCTTGACGAAGTAATTGCTTTGTCAAGGATAGTTAAGTTTCCTCCATCCCCAATTACTAAAGATTATAATTGGCCTGGTATATACAAACCTTTTAATCACCAAAAAGAAACAGCAGATTTTTTATCAGCGCATAAACGAGCATACTGCCTTAGCGAAGCAGGGACAGGTAAAACTTCTGGAGTTATATGGGCTGCAGATTATTTAATGGAGCAAGGTAAAATTAATAGGATGTTAGTTATATGTCCTTTATCTATTATGAAAGCAGCTTGGGAGTCTGATTTTTTTAAAACAGCAATGCATAGAACTGTAGCGATTGCCCACGGAAGTCCGGAAAAAAGAAAGAAAATTTTAGCCCAAAATACTGATGTTGTAGTTATTAATTATGATGGCATTGAAGTTGTTCGTAAAGAACTGCAGGAGGGTGGTTTTGATTTAATTGTAGTGGACGAAGCTAACTACATTAAGACAGTAACTACAAAGAGATGGAAGTCGTTAAATAAATTAATCACCCCTGACACATGGGTTTGGTTGTTAACTGGCACCCCTGCTGCTCAGTCACCCTTCGATGCATATGGGTTAGCTAAAATGGTAAACCCTGCATCTGTGCCTCGTTACGCAGGTACATTTAAAGATATGGTACTGCAAAGGATAGGACAGTTTAAATGGATTCCTAGGTACAACGCTAAGGATATAGTATTTAAAACATTACAACCGGCTATAAGGCATACGAAAGAAGAATGCCTAGACCTTCCGGATGTCTTGTATACATCTAGAGAAGTAATTCTTACACCCCAACAAAATAAGTATTATAAAAAGCTAAAGAAAGATATGTACATGCAAGCTGCCGGGGAAGAAATAACTATAGTAAATGCAGGGGCTATGCTGACTAAACTTTTACAGGTTAGTTCAGGTTCTATTTACTCAGATAATGGTGAAACTATAGAGTTTGATATAAAAAACAGAATAACAGCACTTAAAGAAATAATAGAAGAAGCTAGTCATAAAGTATTAGTTTTTTGTTCCTTTAGACACAGCATAGCTAGGGTTAAGGATGAATTGGATAAGGCTAAAATAAGTTCTGAATGTATACAGGGGAATGTATCTATGGGGAGAAGGTCAGAAATATTTGATGACTTTCAAAAAACCCCCAACCCGCAAGTCTTAATAATACAACCCCAAGCGGCTTCTCACGGAATAACCCTTCACGCAGCTAACGTAGTAGTATTCTGGTCGCCTGTCATGTCAGTAGAAACTTATATTCAATGCTGTGCCAGAGTGGACAGGGCGGGTCAACGCAACCCTATGACTGTGGTTAACCTTCAGGGAAGCCCGGTGGAGGATAAAATGTATAAGATGTTGCAGGGTAAAATAGATTCGCATACAGAATTAGTTAATCTTTATAAAGAGGAGATTGGCTGTTGACAATGTACGTAGGTATGCTACGATTGGGTTTTAATTAAAACGAGGTGAATAAAGGTGAATGCAATAATGACTAGCGCTAGCGGTTTAAAATCTGAGATCAAAGAAGTAGGCGCCATGACAGGTGAAGACCTTGAAAGGCTTATGAAAGCCGACATTAAAATGCGTGAGAAAATAGCAGAGCTTGAACACGAAATAAAAGACATCAAAGAGAAGCGACGTAAAGTACAAGACCTGCTAATAGAAACTTGTCGTATTTTAAAAGTAGACAGCCTAAAAACAAAAATTGGTACCCTTACTAGAAGTGTAAAAGAACGGTATTGGACTACAGATTGGCCGAATATGTATAAATTTATTAAAGATAAAGAACTACTAGAGTTTATGGAGAAAAGATTAAATCAAACTAATGTAAAAGAATACATAGCAAATAATCCAGACGACTCACCCCCAGGACTACAAGTAACTGCTCAATACACAGTGTCTATACGTAAAAATAAAAGCTACGAGGAGGTAGAATAATGACAACTGAAATAGATATTTTTCAAGACCAATCCACACAAATGACTAAAAACAATAGGGATGATGGGTTTTCTCATACAATTTCTGGTAGCTCTTTTACTAGTAAACGTATTTCTATACGTAATAACTTATTTAGATTACTCATTAACGGTGAAGAGATTAGTAAAAGCAACCAACGACATTTAGATGTAGTTATTGTTAATGCTTCTCTGTCTCCGCACAGGATGTTTTATCCTGAGATGTACAAACCAGGAGTAAAATTAGCTCCTCCTGTATGTTGGAGTTCCGATAGCACTGTTCCAGATACAGATGTGCCAGAACCACAACATAAAGATTGCTCAGGCTGTCCTCAAAATATAAAAGGTTCAGGAGCCAACAACACTAAAGCGTGTAGATTTAGTCGACGTATAGCTGTTGTTATGGCTGATAATTTAGAGGGTGATATATACCAAATGACTTTACCGGCGCAATCTATATTTGGCGTTGGAGATGATACTGGTAAACCTCTAAATCAATACGCTGATTATGTAAGAGCAAATGGTGAAGCTGTAGGGTCGGTGGTTACTCGTTTATCTTTTGATGAAAATTCTTCTAGCACCAAAGTTAAATTTTCTCCTAAATCTAAATTATCGGATGAACAATTTGAAATATCTAAAGAACAAGGTGCTACTGAAGATTCTAAAAGAGCTGTAACTTTAACAGTAGCTAAAAGAGAACCCGAAGTTAAACCGACAGAAGTTATGGATGAAAGCGATATAATTGAAGCTGAGAAAAAAGCTGCTATCGCAGAACCCGTGAAAAGAAAAACAAAAAACAAAAAACCAACCGAAGTTCAAGAATCTCAAGGGGATTTATTTAAGCAGCAACCTGCTACTGAAGAGCCTCCTGTGCAAGACGCAGGTGAAGTAAGTCTTGATGATTTAGTATCTGATTGGGAAGATAAGGAGGACGTATGAGAGGTTATTCACAAATAGTTATACACAACAATAAAAAAGCTAAGCCTATTACACCTGGAGTTACGTTAGGCAAATTATGTATTAAACTTATGTACCCCGCTGCTAAGGTAGCTCAAAAACTTAACACTTCAAGACAATGTGTTTACGATTGGTTTTGTGGTAGGTCTAATCCTACCGAAGAAAGCGCAGAAAAAATAAAGAGATTAATAAAAGAATTAACTACTCAGCATAAATAATGCTACACCATGCATATAAAAGAATTTTTACGACATGTGTGGTCGGAGCAGGGATTCTATTGCGTTGTAGGTAAAGACCAACAAAATATTATCCACCCTAAATTCGTCAAAACTATTGACGAAGTAGAACGACAGGCACTAAAACTACTAAAAGATAGACAAGATGTTTATTTTGCTTGCTCTACCTGGGTGGAACCCACTGACAGAAAAAAACCTAACGCTAAAGAACAACGCGTTTTATGGTTAGATATTGACTGTGGGTTCGACGAAAAGAAGCGTAAATGGAAAGACTATAGAACTAAAGAAGACGCTTTAATAGCACTTAGAAAATTTACTGAAGAAGTTAAATTACCTGCTCCTACATTAGTTGATTCTGGGAGAGGTATTCATTGCTATTGGTCGTTCACTGAACCTGTAGATAAAGTAGTTTGGCTTCCTGTAGCTCAAGGTCTTAAATTTTTATGCGTTAAGCATGATTTCTATGCCGACCCCATGTGTACTGCTGATGTAACTCGTATCTTAAGAATACCTAACACCAAAAATTTTAAGGATATAGATAATCCTCAGGATGTTAAAGTTATAAAAATTGGTAAACCAACTCCATTTGAAGACCTCGCATCTACAATCCCTGTTCAGGTAGTAAAAGAGTTTACACCTAGAAGGGAAGCTGACGCTGCTACAAAAGCATTATTGGGGAACCACTCATCTAGATTTAGAAAAATTATTGAACGCTGCAAAATAGATGACGGATGTGCACAGTTAGAACATATAATGACTAAACAACAAGAGATAGAGGAGCCACTATGGAGATCCGGTTTATCAGTAGCAGTGCATTGTGAGGATAAATCAATAGCCATACATAGTATTTCTAAACTTCATTCAGACTATGATTTTGAAAAAACAGAAGAGAAAGCTTATCAAATACCCGCACCTCACACATGTAAACAATTTGAATCCTTAAGACCTCCTGGCTGTAAAAACTGTTCCCATAAGGGAAAGATTACTTCTCCTATACAACTAGGGAGAGTGATAGCTAGAGCTCGTGGAGCTGATAACATTATTGAAGCTAAGAGTGAAGCTTTAAACGAGATGGTAACTTATCAAGTACCTGAATACCCATACCCTTATTTTAGAGGTAAAAGTGGAGGGGTATACAGAGTAATGCCTGATGATGATGAAGACGGTATTAAAATTTATGATTATGATTTTTACCTAGTAGAAAGGCTACACGATTCTAACCTAGGGGAGTGTGCGTGGTTTAAGCTTCATCTGCCTAAAGATGCTGTACGAGAATTTATAGGAAGAACTTCTGAGCTTATGACTAAAGATAAAGCACGGCAGATTTTAGTTGACGTAGGAGTTATAGCTCACGGCAAACAAATGGATAGTGTAATAAATTACATTGTTACCGCTATCCAAACTCAACAACGTGCAAAAGAAGCATCACCCATGCATAAACAATATGGATGGAACCCAGGCCCCATTGAATCTAAAAATAAGATATTGATAGGTAACAGAGAGATAAGTGCTTTCGGCATAAAGTATGTGCCTGTAGCTGATGAGTTGAACGAAGTTAACCCAACTCTACAAAAGCAAGGGAGCTATGATCAGTGGAAGAAAGCAATAAGTGTCTATGAGCGCCCAGGAATGGAGCTACGCGCATTCGGTTTCTTTTGTGCATTTGGTTCATTACTTATGCCCTTCTTTGACTCCAGAGAAAAATCAGCAGTTATTAACTTATATCATCCAGAAACAGGTCAAGGGAAGACTACTATACTTCAGGCCATGACAAGTGTTTATGGCAACCCGGATCTATCAGCCAAACTTATTCAATTATGGGGAGATACTGCTAACTCTATCGTGCATAGAATGGGGTACATGAATAATTTACCCGCTGCTGTTGATGAGTTTACAGATGTTAAACCAGGAGAGCTCCATACTTTTCTCAAATTTATAGCTACAGGACGTGGTAAAAATAGATTGACCAGTGGAAGTGTAAATAGAGAAAGAGCTAATGATACGGTGTTTAACTTAATATGTTTAGTCTCCAGCAATACCGATTTTAGAAGTGTTATGTTTTCAGATAGGGCTAAGTCTAGTGGAGAAATGGCGAGATTTATTCAACTACGTATAGAAAAAGATACTACACTTACTAAAGAAGAAGCTGATTCGCATTTTGGTAAACTTTTTGACAACTATGGTCATGCTGGAGAAATATACGCACAATATCTAATAGCTAATATAGACAAGGTTAAAAAAGAACTTCAACAAACGCAGAAAAAAATAGATAAAGAACTAAATATTAAAAGTGAAGACAGAAAATACTCGGCTACCTTAGCAGCTGTATTTTTGGGAGCTATTATTTCTAAGAGCTTAGGTATACATAACATACCAATAACCCCAGTTTATAAGGCTATAGCTAAAGAATTAAAGAAGTCTAAAATAGATTTAAAAGAAAGAGATTTTGATGCCCTGCAAGCGCTAGGTAATTTTTTGAATGAGTGCAAAAGTAATACGCTTGTTATAAATAGTAAAATTGATTCAAGGTCCGGAGTTTCAGAAGCGCCCATATTAAGACCAGTACTTGATTTAAAAGTTCGTGTTGAACCTGACACTAATACTATTTATATACCTGCTTCTATTATGAGAGAGTACACTAACAGTATTAAAGTAGACTATAATGATTTTATTAGGGGGCTGAAAAAAGAAAACGTATTAAAAAGAGCCTCACAAAATAAGACGCTACATAAAGGATTAGATATTAGCGCCCCGGCTGTCAGATGTTTATGGATTGATAACTCCACATTTGAAGATATACAGACTGAAAACCTAGACTTAGATATTCCCAAAAATGTTAACTAACGGTGTTGACTACCAAATAATGTGGCCGGATTTTAAACCAGGCTCTTCTATTTTTATCCCTGCTATAGATGTAAAAGCAGCTATTACTGCATTAAAAAAAGAAAGTGAACGATTAGAGTTTAAGTTTGCTCATAAAATAGTGGTAGAAAATGGAGTGAAAGGCGTAAGAGCTTGGCGACTTAGTTAATCATTATAGAACCAGGCATCGTCATCATCGTAGTCAGTTTCTTCCATTAAACGATCTTTCATTTTTGGATTTAAAGTTACCCCATGTACAGCTTCCTGAGCTTTTCTTTGATAAGTTTTACGTGAGCTCGTTAATGTTTTTCCGCTGATTGCAACCTCTGGATTTTTCATATTGAAACTATTTATTCGTTTTTGTATTTTATTCATTCCATTACCATCACCTGCTACAGTAGCAAGGTAATAATTTAATAATAGCCTAGACCTTAGACCTTCTATTTTGCCTTCTTTAAATTTCATAACAGACACGCGTTCATAAGCCGCGCTTAAATCAGCATCACTAAAACCAAAAGCTTGCATAAATAAATTATACGCATTGGGGTCATCCACTATCTTAAGGCCTTTTCTAGTAGTAGCTCCCTCAGTTGCGAAGCGAAATGTTTTAACTCCATTTCTAGCCCATGTTGGAATCATTTGTTCCACGCCTCTTATAATGTTTCCATTATTTATATCTTCCGCGCCCCTATTAATGCCAGTTAATATTGACCAGCTTGGGCCTAAGAAATGTTCTGCTATGTATACAGCTTCACCTACTTCTTCTCTTCGCCTTCTATCAGCTCTCCACATTAAGCCTCTGAACCCAGTTCTAGAGGCTATATCAACATTAAAAGCATAGCTTAGAGGTCCTTTGTAACCTATCTGACCCACAGATTGTTTAACCCAATCATCTAATAAAAATGGTTCTTCATCGTCGTCTATTATCAACGAAGCTAACGCATCTGCTAGACCATAAAAAGGTAACCCTTGAACCCCAGCAAACATATAAGCCGCGCCAGATATACCCAAAAGTTGTGTTCTAGCTATGTTCTTTTCCTTATTGGTTAATTTTCTTTTTTTATCACCTGTAATATGGTAGGCCAGGTTAAATGATCTTCCAAGCAGCTGAGATACTAAATATATTTGAGCTTGAGCAAATCGTTTAAAGGTAAAAGCTACTTTACCTATACCAGATTGGAATATTAATGGACCTACTTCAGGTAGTGCATGTGAATGAGCTTTAACTGTTAGCTTTATAGCTTTATCTATAGCCATTTGTTCAGAGTCACCAGCTTCTACGGCTAAATCAAATGCAGCTACTAAAGTAAGTTCGCGATTAGCTCGTTCTGAGTTTTTAAAAGTCCAACCCAGTGCCTGGTTAACTAAGTTAGCTGTCTGACCTACCTTGGTGGAGGTATTAAAATCTATATTCTCATGTATTAGCCCACGAGTTAATGTCATAGTTTGATCAGCTCTTTTAAATAAACCGCCGTACTTTTCTTTTTGCTCTGCGTTAAATCCTTCTACCATTGTGTAGTCAGGCATATCATCGGTTTTCCAACTTTCTTTTTTACGTAGGCTAGCTTTACTCTCCATGTCGCCATTAAAATATAGTTTACGTGCTCCCTCTAATGCAGAAACAGCTTTCCCCATCCCATACTCAAGCCCTAACATAGGCGCTACCACAATAGGCATCTGAGTTAAGTTAACAAAAGCCGAAGATAAGTTACCTCCGATATACCATGCGTAGCTTAAAAACCCAGCTGTAGAAGCCCATTTCTCAGCAGTGGGGTTTAAATAGAAAGAAGCTCTATTATTTATAGCTTCATATACACCTTTACGATACCCTTCAGGTTCTCCTTCTTTACCAACGTTATTTTTTATCTCATTTAAAGAAGACTTAATATCAGGAAGATAAGTTAAGTCATTTATATTTTTTATAGCCCTATAAGATGCATTACCATACGCCCACTCTAAATCTTCTATAAATCCAGAAAACCCATGTCTATGCTTACTAGCTGCCTGAACACTATCTGATCTGAATAAGCTTAAAAAATGTTCGTGTAATTTATCTTGTAAATCTTCTTTGATTTCTTTATCTATCTTTGCTTTGCTCAATATCTCCTGCGTAAAATTATACATTTCTTTGTCAGGTGCAGAATCTTTTGTTGGTGAAGGTCTTTCATATCTTTTAATCTTTCCATCTTTGCCGAGTCCACCAGCAAAATCTTTTTTGGCTTCTGCTTCTGCTATTAAACGTTCTCTTTCTGCTGGTGTTTGCGCTGCTATTACCACAGTATCTTGGCCTGGTTTTCCATCCGAATCTACTGTGTTTATAAGGTAGTCAAACCAATATTCTCCATCACGCATAAAAGGCTGATAAAACTTTAAACTTCTATCCTTAAAGTGTTTTCTTAAATCTGTTATATCTCTTCCGCCTATCTTTTCTAACGCGTCTAAAGTTTCCTTGGCACGTTTCATATAATCTTTATTCATACCAATAGCTAAATCCTGAAGCTCCTGAGGTAATTTTTTAAACTCTATTACAAGTCCATGATCTTTATTTTCAACCAGTCCCGGATGTATATCCTGCCTAGACAATTCAAACGTTATCTTATTCCATTTATCGTACTCAGGAGATTCCCTGTATTTATTTACTATTACTTTCATGGCTTTCATCTCTGCGGATAAGCTATCTGATTTTTTCCATAAATCATTAGCCCTTTTCTCCAAGTTATCCTGTAATAATTTAACACCTGGTAAATCAGGAAATAGCTCTTGTATCTGAGGCAGTGAAAGAAACTGTACGTAGTACTTTTGTGCCCACGAAGTTAATTTAGAGAGCGTATCTCTTATACCCTGCATTAACCCTTTACTGTAGACAGGTTGAGACTGAACAACTTGCCCTGAAAGGTCTAGCAACTCTCTATAGTTTTGAGGGTTAACTTTTTGTGTAGAGGTTTTATTAGCTTCTGCAATTTCATCAGTTGATGTAGGACCATCAGGTATCTTACCTGCTTGATTAATAACGTTAGCTTCTACAATAGGTCCCGTTGGTGTAGCAGCAAATTGTAATCCTAACTGTGTATCTCCGCTTAAAAATTCACTCGTAATAGGGGCTTCTGTTTTGTCAGTACGTTTAAATCTTTTTGGAGTGTCCTTTCTTTCTGCCCTTCTATTATAAAAATGGTAATATTCTTTTAGCGTAGCGTCAAATATAAGCGCGTCTTCTGGGCTCATTGTAATTGAGTTTTCAGTTACTTTTAATGTTGGCATATATGGAAGAGGTTTCAGGTCCATTCCAGCGGGAATATCTTTTATATTTTTAGGTGTCGCTCTGTCAAAAAACCAATCAAAGTTATATTTAGCTTTTAGCCAATTATATTCTTCTTTTACTATGGGTATTGTTACAGGCTCCGTAAATGTTTCACCGGTAAGCTCTGGTATATACCCCATCCAAATATCATTATGTATACTATTTTTTACCTCTTTTATTTTTTTATCGGTAATAGAACTTAAATTTCTTTCCACAGTTTTTATTTTTTTATTAATTGCTTGTGTATTTCTTTCATATCTTTCTCGCTCACTTTTCCCTGTCTCATATTTTTGCTTTGGGTGATAATCTGATCTAACCGCACTTTGAAAATCCTTCTGGACCTGGTCAAGTTCGATATTGAGTAGTTTTAATTCTTTATTATTAAAGTACTTATCAGCTTCAAGACGATATAGTTTCCACGCTTGCTCTTTTAACCTTTCTTTTGAATATTCAACCGAGACCCCCGTTGGTGTAGCCGCAAATTCAGGTTGTGTGGGCGGAACGCCATCCTCTCTAATTGATTCCTGTTGTCTACCACTAGCCTTATCTAAATTTCTTCTGACTTTATCCCTCGCTGTTTTTTTCAAAGCTTCAGCAGTACCTGGTAATTCTTTTCTCTCTAACATCTCCACTACTTCTGGGTCTGTTTCCTGAAGAGTATTAACTGGACTGAGAGAAGAACCGTACTTATCCGGTATTGTCTTTCGTGTAAATAAGTCACGTTCTTTTTGATAAGCCGCGTCTACATCAAAAGCTTCTATTCCCAGTTCAAAATGAGGAGAAAGAGCTAAAAAATCTGCAAACAATGTATCAGAAGTTTTAAGACCTAAAAGTCGTTTAAGCGCAAACATAAAATCATCTAACAAAGTTTTAAGTGTTTTTTGTCTTTTAATAACCGATGGAAGTGAATTTAATTGCACCATAATAATAGCGCTAGATGTTGCCTCAGCAAAAAAATCATAAATATTAGTACTTGCATAAGTGTACGGGTAAGCTTGTCTATAGGCGTTAAATATTTTGATTGCGTCTTCGCCAATTTTAGAGCCACGTTTAGGAGTTAAATTGTCATTTACATGCTCGTTTAGGGATTCTATTGTAAGAGCGTGTCTTGCTTCATGTAATATTGTATTTGGTAAGTACGCTAAAGCGTCTAACTGTGTTGAATTTAGAGTATTTTTTGAACCCATAGGGGATAAATAAAAATCTACAGGCTGACCATTAAATTTTAATTGGTGCATATCTCGATCACCTTCAGAAACCTGAATAATCGCCTCTATCCATGAATCAGCATTAGAGCCATTCCATACAGACTCCTCATCATTTATAACAATATATTTACCTTCGGGGTCGTAATAACCCGCTGCGCCTGGGTTATCCTGTGGCATAGGACCAAAAGTGAAAGGTACGTCTTGAATATTTTTAGCGTTTCTAAACGCGGTAACTAATTCTGTTGTAGCTGGGTCTGTTATTTTTCTATTTTTAATAAGTAAAGTTAGAGCTTCACCTATTGTACGAGGATTTTCAGCTTGAAAAACTCTAAATAATTTTAGATTATTTTCATATGCGCTAATTAATTTATATTCAGTTGTGCCATATATGTGCCTTTGACGTAATAAACCTGGATTACTTAAAAGATTTTTTAACCTTTGGCCAAAAGCCTTAACTTCCTTTTCAAGTTCTTCTCCTCTTAATGGAGTTGCGAGTTCTCCTGTTCTTCCTGTAGTTGCAGGCAAATCAGGTGGACCCCCATCCACTCCAGCTCTGTCAAACTCTTTAGTTCCTTCGGGAGTGTCACGCGATTCGGGCTTGCGAGATATAGCAGAGCTTTCTCCAGTTGTTCCAGCGTCAGGTTGTGAAACTCTGGCGTTAAATGCACTGCGGCGTTGTTCTCTAGCATTATGTTTTTCTCCCTCCTGTTGTTCTATCGTTTCTCTCGATACCTCAGGTTCGTTTTCAATTCTGTAGTCTATTATAGCATCGGTGGGTCTTTCAACAGAATTTAATGTTTTATTAGAGGCATCTATTACGTTGTTCAATCTTTGCTCTTGGACAGCATCAATGTCACTTATGTTAACCTGTT
>Ga0209089_10004295_pt1 | contig 11912 bp, 12 predicted proteins | sample ArcticOcean_MG_C_FD_187431 | JGI IMG/M metagenome (GOLD analysis project Ga0209089, IMG submission 187431) | Marine microbial communities from western Arctic Ocean - ArcticOcean_MG_CB2_150 (SPAdes) (version 2) | ecosystem: Environmental > Aquatic > Marine > Oceanic | place: Arctic Ocean: Canada...
TGCTCGCCACGAAAGTATTTTGCCGTTTCTAGCATAGCGCCTGCAATCGGCGTACCGCCGCTTGCGGGCAACTCTTTTACCTTTTCTTTTAATACTTCGCGTACCGACTTAAAAGGAACTGATACTGAGTCATCATACTTAATAACAAGACGCGGGGCGCTTGAAGGATCGCTATCAAAACTTTCTGCAATACGTGTACCGGTACCAGTGATAACAAAACCCATATTATTTTGACTACTCCAATCAGTACGATTAACAACCTCCTGAACAAGGGCTGTTAAATCGGGAGTAAGATGTTCAGCGCCGGATGTATCCCAATTATCTTCAGCATTCGCACCTGATAGTGGCCAGCTGGCCGATGCTGTTGTTGTTGGTGGATCGGATACAGCATTAGCATTACTTCCAATCGGACCGACATTACCGACATTAACAGCTTTAATGGTGTAGTTGGCAGCACCCGTTGAGGTGCCTTTTGCTCTAAATTCTATATGCGCTTCCTTTACTGTAACGCCTTTTGGAACTTCAACGGCGGTAAAACGAAGACCGACAGTTTGGCTACCATTTTGAGGGTCTACACCCAAAACAAGATCATCACCCACCGTATTGACTCGACTACCGGCATAACTATCGGTGAATTGTTCTGCATCATCACCGCTTGAGGCAATCTGAGAGACATCCATTGAAGACATGCAACCCGCCTGCGGCATATAACTATAGACAAACTTCGGTGCAAGAGCCGCTTCTGCGCTATCGCTACTATATAGTTTACGTATTTGGTCGGCGTTTGGACTGCTCGCATCGATTAAAAACGTAATCGCATTACCACCACACCAACCAGAACGATTCGTAATTTCATTAACGACACTTTTAATATTATCCGAGCTACTTGTAAATTGGTCGGCACAAGTATTCGCAGCACCCGTCGCTGTGGTCACAGAACAGGTGGTCGATGAGGGGGCAGTATTTAATGTTGCATTATCAACAGTCCAATTCACCACGGTTCCGCCACCTTTACGCGAACTTAAATTATTTGTCGCTGAGCTGAGTGGTGCAGAATCATCGACTTGTTCGGCCTGAATCTGCCAGGTCACCGAACTTGAACCGCCCGCTGCTGAATTTGTGATTAATAATTTAGCCTCTTGCAAGGTCGCGCCTCTCGGAATACGAATATCTTCAAAACGTAACGCAATTAACTGGTCATCGCCTTCAGCGCCTGCAACCGACTGCATCTGGATGCGAAGTTTAGGTTGGCGAGTGCTGCTAGAATTACGTGAGTAAGGGAAACGTCCGCCTTTACTGGTTGCGATGTTAAACCCCATTGCGTTACCTGATTGCCAATCAGATCGATTGACGATCTCCTGAACAATCGCACCAACATCCGGAGATGAATATAATTTGTTTCTTGCCGTACCCGGGATACCATCCCAGGCGACGCTTGCGTTGGTAATTGCCCGAGTGGATAAATCACGTCGTGTTGAACTAAAGGTTGTTGTATTGGCAATATCAAGCCCTTTGATAACGGCATTGGTGCGAGAGGTAGTCCGATGATTGGTAGTAAAATCAAGAAAAGCAGTTTGTATTGTTGCCCCTTGTGCAATATTGACGCTTTGAAAACGCAATCCCAAATCAACCAGCTGGTGGATGTAAGCATAAGCGGTATTTAGCATATTGCCGTTGCTGTTGAATTCAGAGATATCATCACTACTGATGGCAACTTCAACGGTTGTTGTTCCGGATTGACCGGTGGTACCGCCAAAGTCAAACGCCTCAAGCACATCATCATTTAAAAAGACCTGACCGGTGCTACTGCCCGAGACTCTTTCTTCGGCATCATCGGTATCGTTAACCAATGTTGCTTTAAATTCTAGCGCTTGGTTGGCTGATGTTTCACCAACAATAAGATTGGCATTACCATTAATCGGGCTGATTGGAAATATTATAGAACCGCCAGAATTACTGAAACGTGATATGCCGATATTAACATTGTCCAGTGTCGTTAGCAGATCATCCATCGCTCCCTTTAAAACTGTCATCCGCGACGTACGTCTATTCGCACCGGCATCACGCGAATTCATACTCCCGGAGGTATCCAGGATAAAAAGTACATTGGGGTGAGTCTCGGCGGCATCAGATGTGCCGGTACCCATATAAATATCGGTATCATCTGCTTGGCCACTACTGCTCGCAAAGATCAAAAGTGCCGCAAGCGCAGCTTGTTTTAATTGTAAGAAAAAAATTCTTAAAGAATGATTTGTGTTCAACATTGTCAACTCCTTATAACGCTACACTGTTAATTATTTATAATCTTATTTTGAAAATAATTATCCTAGTTTTTTACATACCGCCTCCGCTGCGGTATCAATATCATTGTACTCGGCGCAATCTAACTCACCCCCACCGATAGCAGTACAGACTTGCGGTTTATCACCACTTTCATATCCTGCATCATCAGAACCTGTGTCCAGAGATTCAATGTTAATGGTCTCGTCATCTTCCGGGAGCATCTCTAGCGGTGCCTCAGTCAGACCAATACGATGAAAAAGTGTTGTGCTATTCCCGTTTGAACATATCACATCATAAAGTCGATCTTCACCGTCAATACCCAGGTCTTTTATTTGTATTCCCCGATCTGCAGCTTGGGAAAAAGCTGACAACAATGTGAAGCCTAGCGTCATCAAAAAAATATTTATTTTATTCATTTTTCATCCCTCAGCTTTATTATGTTAATTTGCGCCCACCTGAAACATGCCTAGAGAAACCGTTGATGATGCCCCGGTATCTGTTCTTGCTTGTGATTGAAGTTCAAACCAATAATTAGCAAATGAAGAATCGAAACCGGAACCACGAGTCACGGGCGTTTTTTGTAAAAAAACAGACGAATAGGTGACATTAACACCGTACCCCGTTGTAGCGGTACCTAATGTAGCGGCATCTCCCTGAATAAAACTATTCGTGCCATTAGCAAGAATTTGATTTGATGTATTCATTGTACCGCTATTTGCAATCGCCATCTCAATACCAGTCTCAGCGGCCTGGAAGGCACGGTTTTTATCTTGTGAATTCTGTGCCATTTTTTCATCCATCGCGGTATTACCCATCATCGTTACCGCAAGCAATGTCATCAATACCATCAACACCAGCGCGGTAAAAAGCACAGCACCGGACTGTGATGTCGGCATTCTAATTGCTTGTTTATTAAGTATATCTTTCATTAATTATCTCTAATTTCCATTAGTCTCTCATGCTACCGAATCTTATAGCATATTTAATGCTTCATTTTTACTATCAATAGTTTGAAATAGTCGATATTTATTATAATAACTATTTGAATTTATTAAATATTATTACAAATATCATATTACCCAATAAGTATGAAATTATGTGAACTGTATCACATTTTATCATAAAAATGTGATACAGTTCACATTTTTAGTTGAGAGTCATCTGTCGATTCCTAAGAGAGACGGTTGCCTCAACAATCTTTCGGCGTCGGTGATCATTAGCCCCTGGGGTGGGGTCAAAGGGTGCGGCATTTAATAATTGATAATTAGCCCTGATATCAAATGGCGCAGTAAAATCCTCATCAACTGTTGTAAAAAGTAGCGCCAGTTTGACACTGACCACATCTTCCCAATTAGTCACCGCTGTTGCGTTGAGATAAGCATCCGCAACACGATTACCACTAGTGTCCTCGCCATAGAGAATTTGCATATTTTCTACACCATCAATCAATCTTTCCGCAAACTCTCCAAATACGTTGCCAGCATTTGGATTGGCATCAAAAATTTGACGGTAAAGCCCCGGGTTACCGGCTTGATCTTGTCCCACAAAATAACGTCGTGCACGAAAAATCATAATATCAACAGGCGATGCTGAGCAGTTAGCAGGGTCTGCAACAATGTATTGTTTACTCAATGCGCCAGAAACATTGCCTGGCGTATTCGTGCCTGTTGCATGGGCCAGGGTAAATGCCGGGGGCGTAGTAGCAGTTCCGGGGACATCTGCGTTGAGCTGAAAAATATTAGTCGCCTCACAATCTGTCGCAGCATATACACCACCACCAAGAAATGTATTTCCTCCGATAATAGCGCCTGACTGCCCTTCGACAGTAAGCGTGTCAGCGGTAGTGGCCATAGAGGCACAAAGATTAGCGTTTGTATCTTCCAAAAAGCGAACGGTAAAACCATCGCTCGTAGTTAACATGGTAACAGCTACCTGGGTGCCAAAGGCTGCGACCGAGGTATCACCTGTAAATACGACGGTGCCGCCTGCGCTTGCATCGGTGCTCCCTGACGGTAGCCACGCGCCACCGCTTTCTGAACCTTCAATTGAATTAGCCTGGTTAGTGGCATCTGTTCTTGCAAAAAAACTTAAAAGTTGGGTTGGGTCTGATGTAGTCCCGGTAAGTATATTAAGATCGTTACTGACGTCCTGTTGAATAGCACAACCAATAAAACCTGTCATGCGTAAATCTCGAATTATCATTTCCATCGCAAAACGTGCGTTTTCTGCCAACCTACCTTGATAATCAACTTCTTTATAAACACGTTTATTGGCCGTAAACATGCTTGTTGCGCCAAGAATCATTAACGTTCCCAGCAGCATCGCAATCAGAAGTTCGATTAATGTCAAACCGTTTTGTTTTTGTTGTGGTGAAACAAACATCATATTTATTTTATCAATTAATTTTTATTCTGCCAATTATACGCAATTACATGCCGCTGCATTAGCACATGCGCCCGGATCAAAAGTATAATCCATCGTATGAATTTCGCCGTCACGGTCAGTCCAAACAACCCTAAATGTAAAGATCTTGATAGCTCTGGCCGCGCCAGCCGGTGTGACGTTTACACTAGAGATTGACGCTTGTGAACCCGGCGGCAGTCCTTGTTCTAATGTCGCTCCCATACAAGCCATTTCATTTCCCATCCCCGCATTTCCAGCGGGACTACCATACACGCAAGCTGGAAGAGTAGTCGTGCCAACAACATAGGGATTTGCTGCGTTAAAAACTCCCTGGGTCAAATAGTCATCCTGACATTCACGATTGGCGCGGATTTTATCGGCAATATCATAAGCAAAAAGACCAATCTGACTTCGAAGATAAGCATCGTTACTATTTTTCATGCCTTGTAATTGCAACATCGCATTACCCAACATACCAAGCGCAACAATCACTAACGCGACCAGCACTTCAATCAGGGTAAACCCTGATGCAATTCTTGTTATTTGATGTTCTGTTTTATTCATTTCCTACAAACCTGCCATAGGGCAAGCTGCTATGGTTATGCTATTAGTCTGGGGTCTGCCGATACTGGAAACCCGAATTTGCCTTCCTCTGTCTGTGCCTACAAAATTTGCCATACAAATATTAAACATACCACCAATCGCTTGGGCGCTAATTCTGCCGCTAGAACGATAGGTAAATTGTTGCGCTGGCGGTGCGGGGTTAAGTATTGTATGCGTTACCTGAAGCCCTCGTGCCGGATTTATATCACCGCATCCAAGTTCAATGACTTTTAGAATTCCGCCAACTATGCATGCGCCACCAGGCGGGGCGCCGCCAGTATTTGTTATATTGTTATCGTGGTCCTCTACCCCGGTACAAATCCCATCACCATCCGCATCTATTTCATCTGTAATAATTTCAAAGCCGAGGCGCCACGAACCGTTTCGCGCTCGTACTGAAACAGCTGAGTTTCTTTTTGCCGCTTCGCTTCTCGCATACTGAAGTGTGGCGACCAATTTATTGGTATTAGTGACAAGACAATTATTATTTCTCATTACAGTATACGAAGGAATACCAATACTCAGTAGAACGCCAGCAATGACCACCACTATCATCAATTCAAGCAAGGTAAAACCTATTTGTTTTTTATATTTTATGTATCTCATTTGCAAATATTTTCATACCAAATATAGCGCTAATTAACAATCATACATCAGTAATGGTACAAGACCAATCCACGACCAACCTGACTTATCAAGATTATATAAAAAATATACCTACCACTTTACCTCGATTGTTTTTATTGCTTCATTGTTATATGCAATCACTGTGGCAATGCCATGATCATTTTCAATATTAAAACTAGTAACATGGTACTGGTAATTATTACCATATTGCTCTTGAGCTGACTTCACCGCTTTTGTTATTACTTCACTGCTATAAAAGAAATTAAAAAATACTCCGACCAATATCATTAGCAGGGTCCCGGCGGCGGCTGCAGAAAAACTTATTAACTTAGGAATAGTTGATTTATAACCTCCATCTATAAATGCCTGAATGGATTCACTTGTAGAAAATTGCATACACATCCAAATTAAAATTGCGATAACACAGCTAAGAATTAGAGCGAATGATAATATTGATGTACTTTGTAATTTGATTTGCACCATAATTAAATCAATTGGCATTAAATAAAAATATAAAATTACAATGCCAAATACAGCAGCAACAAAAAACGTTACAAAAAAACGAGTGATAAGTGCGGCGATAAGATTCCCTCTAATTAGAAAGATGCCGGCAACAACAGCAAAGATATTAAAACTTGACGTGTAACTAAATCCATTAAATACAGAATAAATCATATATCCAATATCCAAGATCCCTATTACCAATAAGACAACACCAACTTTTCGAAATGGATTAATGAATTGTTGCATCTTTACTTCATATCAAAAACCAATCCTGTTTGCAGGAGTAGCTGACGGAGGGTCTCTGCCATCTAGTGCGCTCTCGTTAATATTTGGCGTTAATACCTCGCCCGCAGTTTTCTTTCTTTCTATTTCCTTTATTGTATCTTCAATTGAGACGAACCTTTCAGGTGTAGATGGATGAGATGCAGCATGATTCTTGTCAATCGAACCTGGATGCTTAACCCCCATACGTCGCCAAAAATAAGCTGCATCCGATATGTTATATCCTGCAGATTCACACATGTATAATCCAACATAATCTGCCTCTGATTCAAATTCCTGGCTATATGCCTGAGCAAAGTTTTGCGTAAACATGCCTTGCGTATCAATTCCTGTCAAAACTGCAATTAACATATCAATCACGAAACCCCCCATGGCATTTGTTCTTTTTGCATCAATATGTCTCATTGCATTGTGTGCAAGCTCATGCCCAACAACCAAAGCAAGTTCATCGTCCGATTTTGTAAAATCCATCATGCCTTGTGTTATATATATATTATTACCATCAGCAAAAGCATTAACAGTATTGTCACTCGCTACAATTAATGGGTAATCACAACTTTCAACAGGCGTGACATTAAATGATTCGGTTATATCGTTGCGTATAATTTGAAATGAAAGTATTGCGTTATCTTTGATTTCTTTTTTCAAAAGATCTGAAAAGTTTTTAGATGCATTTTTGCCAATTGGCACATTCTTATCATTGACCGATAGCAGAACATCGCCTACCTGCATACCAACGTTTGCAGCAGGGCTTGATTCGATGACATAAGTTATCTCTAACGCCTCACCCAACCCCAGCTTAGAGATTGCAATTCCCTGGTATTCCCCTTCAAAATCATATTTATTTTCATATCTAATTCCAATTGATTTCCTTTTTCTGTCCTTACACAAAGATAAAGAATTTTTTAGAATGGGTGCGCCGATTTTTAATAATCTATTTTGGCTTTTTAACACCTCTTTAAGTGCTATCTCACGCTGTTTCTCAGCTTCAATCGCAACAGCCGCATCATTAGGTTTGACCCGTTGTGTTGTGGGTCCAATACAAGCACTTAAAAATACCAAAACCGAAATAAGTAGGAACTTAAGAATTTTTATATTCATAGTAATAATTAAAAAATATTTTAGTCAGATTCCTGTGAGTCTACTATAATAAAAATCATCAAATATGAATAAATACTCAAAAATCATTTATCTATTGCTAGTTTTAACCCTAACGTTTTCTGCGTCAGCAGGAAATATGGCCTGCTGTGTCGATTTACATAGTGATGACAAGCCATTGCAGATTCCAATAGATAAAGACAATACCAACTGTCATCAAAATCAAGACAAATCAACAGACGAATCATTGGATAATTGCTGCCTTAGCATGGGATTATGTCACTCTATAACGATATCTGTTTCATACTCAACAATCAAAAGTTTGCAGCCGGCACGACAATCTCTTTTATTACCTGAAAATAATCTTTATATTTCCAGAGACTCCACACCTCTAACTCATCCCCCAAAAATAATTAGCTAAAGTTCTTAAATCTCAACTAAACAAGATACTCAAGGTGTCATGTTTGGGTGTTTGTAATATTAATTATTTTTTGGGGGATTTGTAATGCTTAATAAAACTATTGACACAATACTGATATTATTTTTATACATAACATTACTTCCTGTTTTTGCAGAACATGACTATATAGAACATGAGCATGCATCTGAGTTGGAAGTGAATAAACCAGTGAATACTGATGATATGGTTGTTCTGCCAGGAGAGGCGGTAATCATTGTGCACGGCATAGTATGTTCTTTTTGTGCTCAAGGAATTACACGTAACTTATCAAAACTACCTTTTATTAATCAGACAAAATATATTAATGGAGTAAAAGTGGAAATTGAAAAACAAAAAGTTACTATAGCTATCAAACCGGATAGCGTTCTTGACCTGCATCAGGTATTTAAGTCTATATTGAAAGGCGGTTACGAACCCGTTGAAGCTTATCTTAGTGACTCCAGCGGAAATATCACGGTACACAAAGCTGATGGTTTATAAAATGAAAAAATTACTTTGGCTTTGTTTATTTTTTTCATATTCATCATTTGCCCATCAACCCGTTATGGATATGGCGCCACGCTGGGAAAAAGGATACGGCTTTCAGGTTCGCCATGAGCATTATGGGTCCGATACTCTTCTTAATGGGGAATCCGCTATTGAAAACCCACTTAACCTGAAACGCCATGTTAATACTACCTGGTTAGAGGGTGTCTATACCTTTCATAGATCGATACGGACGACATTTAAACTCCCTTATATTAATCAGCATCGGACTAAAAATATCAATGGTGTTGGTGTTAGACAATCTAATGACGGATTAGGTGATTTGATACTAGGTATGCCACTAAAATATTACCGTAATAAAAAAGCATTAACAGACAATTTTAGTTTTACTCCTTCGATTCGCTTACCAACAGGAAATTCATCAGGTGATTTTCCTATCAGTGACGGAAGTGTCGATTGGGGGCTGAGTTTTTCCTATAGCAGTGAGAGCCCGACATATTATACTTTATTTGATCTCTTCTACTGGGCTAATACAGATGGAGCCAGTGGTATGCATGAAGGTGATGAAATAGCTTTGGACATTAATCTTGGCTACCATCCTTTCCATAGTAATAGGACAAATAGTGGCGTTTTCACAATGTGGGATATTACAGCTCGATATAATGATGATCCCAGTAACGAAACTTTAACAACTACTTCAGGTGGGCAGCGATTACAAATGGGGCCCGTACTAGTTTTATATAAGGACAACCTAATGTTCCGTGCCGAATATAAACATTTGTTTTATGAGGAAACGAGTAGCATTAGTAATTCCCGCGGGTCAGAACTCTCGATTGGGATAGGTGTTACGTTTTAAAAGTTATGTATAAAAAAAAGTTAGCACAAACTAAATGGGGATGGATAATTTTATTTTTCTCTGTTGGTACGTTATTGTGTTGTGCATTACCAATTCTGCTTGTAACCCTGGGAGCAGGAGCCGTCGTGGCAGCAGTGGCTGCCAATATTCCGTTTTTAGTCGCTCTTAGTTTATATAAATCATGGATGTTCTTCTTCTCGGGTATGCTGCTTTTGTTTGGGGGTTGGCTTCTTTACCGCTCAGGTCGAACTTGTCCTGCTACCCCAGAGTTAGCAGAATTGTGTGCTAAAGCTTATCACTGGAATCGCAGACTTTATTGGATATCCGTTGGAATTTGGAATACAGGTTTTTTCTTTGCCTATATCTTACCGATTATTTCTTTTAGTTAGATAAATCGATGTAGTTACGACACATTTACGTCACACTTTATATTCCCTCTCCTAAGGGTATACCCCAAAAAAAATCATCATAATCCTTGTTTTGTATATTCCGTCCACATAGCGATGGAGGTAAACTTAGGGTCTATTTCCCTATAATTCCCCCATGAAACTAGTTTGATATCTTATTTTAATCAGCACCTCTTATCTTTTTATAGACTCTGGAAACTCTGGAAACTTATTTTTTTTCAAATGTTTTTCATAAGTTAACCGCAGTCTTTATAATTCTTTTCAACACATTCACGAGCGAGTTAACGTCGTTCGTCCCTTAGTGATTCCAAAAATACCCAAGCACAAAAGAAAGCTAATAAAGCACTAACTGCCATAATGATAATTACAATCCAACCTAGCCAATTTGGTTCGTTTGCATAGCAAAGAAACTCAACTTTACAGAACCACCAAACATTACCCATTTTAGTACTCCCTACTTGATGTAGCTGTTGATACGAAAATCAGAATGATTGTGTAGAGAATGTTTTTCATAGTTACTTACTAAAATTATTTGACTAATTTACCATTTTTGTATGTTTTAGTTTTTTCAATGTTGCCGCCTGTGTCCCACCAAGTCCAAACACCATCTCGTTCCGTATTCTTACTAACATTTCCTTCTAACATTTTCTGCCCATTCTCATGCCACCAAGTCCAAACACCTATGGAATTTCCACTCTTCCAGTTTTGTTTTTCCCATATTTGTCCATTTTGCCACCATGTAATTGCATGTCCGTGTAGTTTGCCCTTTTTGATATTACTCTCTTCTTTCTTTTGTCCGCTATCATAGTAAGTAACCAATTTTCCTGTAAATGGCTTTTTTGCATTTACTTCATAAATCAGACCATCTCTTTCTTGTATTTGATTAATTTCTTTTGATTCTGAAATAGAAATAAAACAAATAGTGATCAGTATTGTGTAGAGAATGTTTTTCATGAGTTAACCGCAGTCTTTGTAATTCTTTTTAATGCATTCACGAGCAAGTTTTTGAGCTTCTGCGATTTGTTCTGATGTCATTTGTCCTGCTAAAAAATCTATGCCTTTCTTTGCATCTTCATATCCATTGCTAGCAGCAATGTTGAACCACATATGTGCGATAACATAGTTTTTTATGATATTTATTCCTTCTCCGTAAATCAAAGCGAGATTGTATTGTGCATTAGCATATCCTTGCTCAGCAGCTAGTCTCCACCACTTTGTTGCTTCTTCATAATCTTGAGCGACACCTACTCCTTTTACATACATCCCGCCAAGATTAAACTGTGCCGGAGCATGTCCCTGTTCTGCTGCTAAGCGATACCACTTTACTGCTTCTTTGTAATCTTGAGTGATACCTTTTTCATGTTTACGCTCCCATCCCCTCTCATATATCCAAGCAAGATTATTCTGTGCCTCAGCATGTCCCTGTTCTGCTGCTAAGCGATACCACTTTACTGCTTCTTCATAATCTTGAGCGACACCTTTTCCCTCATCGTACATCACACCAAGATTATTCTGTGCAATAGCATCTCTATGTTCTACAGCTAATCGAAACCACTTTGCTGCTTCTTTATAATCTTGAGTAACACCTTTTCCCTCATAGTACATCACACCAAGATTGCGCTGTGCTCCAGCATCTCCCTGTTCAGCAGCGAGTCGATACCACTTTACTGCTTCTTTATAATCTTGAGTAACACTAAGTCCTTCTGCATACATCAAACCAAGATTGTACTGTGCTCCAGTATCTCCCTGTTCAGCAGCAGATCTAAATTCTTTATAAGCAGTTTCATAATCACCTGCTATAACAGCATTCACACCTGCTTGAAAATCTGCAAACACATGAGATGAAAACAAGAAAGAGAGAATGATGGTGTAGAGAATGTTTTTCATACCCCGAATTCTACCC
>Ga0209089_10004299_pt1 | contig 11905 bp, 12 predicted proteins | sample ArcticOcean_MG_C_FD_187431 | JGI IMG/M metagenome (GOLD analysis project Ga0209089, IMG submission 187431) | Marine microbial communities from western Arctic Ocean - ArcticOcean_MG_CB2_150 (SPAdes) (version 2) | ecosystem: Environmental > Aquatic > Marine > Oceanic | place: Arctic Ocean: Canada...
AGAGATTAGCCCGGACCGTGACGAGGAGACCCTTGAGGCGCTTGCCAAGGCTTCCATCCGTCAGGCTGTGGTAAAGCCTGAGCAGGATGTAGACAATCACGGCGATGAAGAGCTGGATCATTACGGCGTTCCGGCTTTCACCCATTAAATTTTTGATCCGCAGGTTCTGCTTCAACCATTTGAACAACAGTCCGATCGACCAACGCGCCGTATTCCAACCCTCGATCCCGGCCGACGTGGCCTCAAGCGCGTTGGAGACGATCCAGAACGGTTGTGACTTACCCGCCGGGTGTTTGATCCGTATCAGGCGCAGGGCAATACCGACCAGGAGGTTATGGCTCCGGCCACCGCCGGGGTACTTATTGGTCAGACGGATCAGCCGGTCTTCAAGGATGAAGCCCTCGTCCTCCTGGCTGATCTCGCGGTCCTCAATTGTCGCAAAGGCAGCGTTGCGCTTAAGGCCCGCGACAAAGAAAAACCTTGGTTTGCAATCCCTTGCTACCAGTTATAATCGCAATATCCCTTGTCAAAAACATAGATCTTGCCGGGCCCAAGGGGGATATCCAAAGCCTGGGTAATGTCGTTCACGTTGGCATCGGTGACATCAACGCAGGTCAGATTGCCCGAGCCATGATCGTCAGGACCTCTTTCGCCCGCCACGCTCTATCATGGTCATGGCTATATCCCGGAAAACCAAAGGTGTTCGGGTCCGGGAGGCATCCAACAGGGTCGAGCGATGCACCGCTTTGGCCTGCAGATGATAATGGTGGCGGCTCTGGCTATTGAATACAGCCTCCAACTCCCGCAGGCTCGTCGTCCCGGAAAGCTGGGCCGCTGTCAAGGCCACTAGATGGTCCCAGCTCTTGAAATCCTTGACCCAGCGGCCCGAGCCGTAGCGCCAAACGCAATCGGAAACCACGTCCCGGGGAAGCCGTTTCAATGTTGCGCCAAAAATGCTATCGCTGAATACAGAGTTGCCCTAGCTAGTTTCAAGTCTCGATAACCTGAACCTAGCCATAAACGAGGGCAACTCTACCCTTTTCAACCGAGCTAAAATATTTTCCCGGACAGCAGTGGGCCTTCGCGGGTATGATGACAATAGGCTGAATTCTCGAGTTATTCAGTACCCTGCTAGAGCATTTTCATTCTGAAAATGCTCAGATCTTTAGAATCAGAGAAATATTTCTGATCACTTAGAATCGCTTTGAGATTCTCATTAATTCAGAAATTTTCTAATCGCTAGAGGCAACTAGGAGCCGCCCCTCGACGCCGTGACGTTCGATCAAACTAGCCACGACGCCGCTTTTCCTGACCTCCATAACGAAGTTCTGTAGGAACGCGGCGGCTTTTGTATTTTCCAGTTGGGTGCCGACGGCCTGCTGTACGGTGGTAAAGCGCCCATCCAGAATGCGGGTGCCAGGCAATTTCTTGACATCTTCGTTCAGCGCCGGCCGCAGCCCAGCCAATGCGTCCAATTTATTGCCGGTGAACAATTCGACAGTGCCCGCCAGGCCTTTCGCACGGTGAAGTTCGGCGTGCTTGAGCATGCGGGTGAGGTAAAGGTCATAGGCACTCCTGTTCGATACGGCGATCCGTACGTCCGGCCGGTCCACGTCATCTATGTGGCGAAAAGGCGAACCAGCTGGGACCAGATAGGTCGCCTCGATTTCGACATAAGCGGAGGAAAACGCTATGCGCTCGGCCCGGGCGGGCTCGGCCCCGATCAAGCCAATATCCCAGACATCGCTGTCCGCCGCATCCGCCACCTCTCCAGGCGAAGCGAACTGTACATAGGAAACCGCGACCCCCAGGCGATCCGCGATTGCGCGCGCCAGATCGGGGGAAACGCCCACGGGATCGCCCGTGTCCGTGGACCCGGTGACCAGAAGCGGGTTGGACATATTGATGGCTGCGCGGAGTGTTCCGCCTGGGGCAAGTTCGGAAATGACCTCTTGTGACATGCTGGGTGCGCCTACGGTTGCCAAAGATGCAAGCAGTCTATGCGAGGATTCCGCCAAACCACAAGGTTAACCGTCGGGAAGGGCCTGAACCACGCTTAAGGATCCAGTCATTTATGCAAAACACCCTCGCATTTCGTTGCAAAATACGGGCGCGCCATGCGGTCTCGAGTTGGTGACCGAGATTTTGGGATTTACTTCTTTTTCTCGCGGAACGGTTTGTGGCAGCCGCCGCAGGATTTGCCGACGGCGCCAATGCCGCCCTTTAGGCCATCAAGGCCCCTGCCCGCGACCTTTACCAGGCTCTCAAGCGCCGTCTTTAGGGCCTTGGACTTGGTTGCGACCTCCGGGTAGGTGCTCCAGATTTCCGGTTTTGCGCGGGTTTTGGTGCCCAGCATGTCATTGCCGGAACCCTTTAGCCACATTTTTCTGGTGTCCAGTCTGGCCAGTGCCAGCAGTCCGTCCGCCGCCCCCTGGGCAACCTTGGCGTCATACGCCATCTTGCCCTTGGCCATGGCGCCGAGCTGACCCATGTAAAAACCATACAGTTTCATTACGGCCTGCCGTGCCGCAACTGGTTTGCTCATGTCCGCTGCCTGGGCGCCACTTGCCAGCACGGCCACCGCAGCAGTTGCAATCGCTATATTTCTAAGTGTTTTCAGCATCCTGTTTTCCACCCCTAGAATTCGACCTATTTTGGATTTGGTCTTTGTGGTTTCAGCTTATCCTGTGCAAATTTGCGTGGATACTGGCAATATTTGCACCTAGGTATGTGCGTTAATGCACAGGTGATACAAGCGATGGGGGACCGGTTTGGCCTGGGGCGATCTGCGGTATGTGCTGATGGTGGCGGAGCGGGGACCGTTGAGCGGCGTCGCCCGTACGCTGGGGTGAACCATTCCACGGTTCTGCGGCATATTTCCGCGTTCGAGAGCGACAAGGGCGTGTGGGTGTTTTAACGCTCCGGCTCCGGCTATACGTTGGCACCAGAAAGCCACGATCTGCTGACAAACCAGTGGACGGCCCGACCCGGTAATTCAGTTGCACGTGGCCATCGCCCTGACAATTCGCTAGCATCAGCATCGCCATTCAGGGCCTAAACGCGGGCCGCAGGCCGGCAGGCTGACACAAGGGAGATGTGCGAGATGAAGGGCGTTGTATTCCTCGGCGAGCGCAAGACCGAGCTGCGCGAGTTTCCCGATCCGCGTCCGGGGCCGCGCGACGTGATCCTGGAGATCAAGGCGTCGGGCATGTGCGGTACTGATCTAAAAAGCTATCGCGACCCCTTTGTCCCCGGTGTAGTGCGCGGCGGCATCAAGCGCGCGATGGAGCCGGTAATCGCCGGCCACGAGCCCTGCGGCGTCGTAGCCGAGCTGGGCGCGGCGGTTACCGAGCGCGAGGCTCAGATCGGCCAGCGGGTGATGGACCATCACTATGATGGCTGCGGCGTCTGCCGCCACTGCATGGCGGGCTGGCGGCAGATGTGCTTTGACGGCGCCATCGTCTTCGGCTCGGTCGCCCACGGGGCCCATGCGCGGTATATGAAGGTGCCGGTCGATACCTTGGTGACCCTGCCTGACGAATTATCGTTCGAGGCCGGGGCGGCGATCGCCTGCGGCACCGGCACCGCCTTTGGCGCCTTGCGCAGATTATCCCTGCATGGCGACGAGACCATCGCCGTCTTTGGCCAGGGGCCCGTTGGTCTTTCGGCGACGCAGTTGGCCCATGCCATGGGCGCGCGGGTGATCGCGCTGGACATCTCGCCGGAGCGCCGCCAGCTCGCCGCCGAGATGGGCGCTGACGTCACCTTGGACCCGCTGGCCGGCAATCCGGTGCAGGCGATCCTTGACCTTACCCATGGCGAAGGCGCCGAAAAGACGCTGGATGCCTCGTCCTCGCCCCAGGCGCGGGCCCAGGCGGTGCGCGCGACACGGGCCTGGGGCGCTTGCTGTTATGTCGGCGAGGGCGGCGAGGTAACATTGGATGTTAGCCCCGATTTGTTGCGCCGGCAGATTACCTTAATGGGCTCCTGGACCTTTTCCACTGTCGGACTGGCGGACTGTGCCCGTTTCGTTGCCGACCGCGGCGTCGACGTTGACGGCCTTTTCACCCATAGGTGGAGGTTGGGGCAGGCGGCAGAGGCCTACCAATTGTTCGACCAGCAAAACAGTGGCAAGGGCGTGTTCCTGCCGTCCTAAAGGGAGATAAAATGACCGAACTGAGTAAACGGCAACAGGCGATCAAGGACACATTTGTCGAGAACCGCGGCTACTGGAGCGAAATCTGGGATCAGATTTTACACCTCAGCCCCGACTATTTCGAAGCCTATACGGAGCTGTCGTCGGTGCCCTGGACGCACGGTGTGCTGGAGCCCAAGGTCAAGGAGTTCATGTATATTGCCGCCGATGCCTCGACGACCCATCTTTACAATGCCGGCACCCGCATCCACATCCAGAACGCCCTGCGCCTCGGTGCCACCGTGGATGAAGTATTCGAGGTGCTGCAGCTAACCAGTGTGCTGGGCATACACAGCTGCATCGTCGGCGTGCCGATCCTGCTGGAGGAGTTAGCGGCCGCCGGGATGGGGGTGGAGGATACCCTGGACGAGCGGCGTTTGGCGCTCAAGGCGTCCTTCACCGAGACCCGGGGCTATTGGGCACCCTTCCTGGAAGGCCTGTTGCACCTCAGCCCGGAATTTTTTGAGGCCTATCTGAAGCTCTCCTCTGTGCCCTGGCGCACCGGTACGCTGGAACCTAAGGTGAAGGAATTCGTCTATATCGCCATCGATGGGGCAACGACCCATCTTTACGAACCCGGTCTGCGCCAGCATATCAGGAATGCCATTGGCCACGGCGCCACGAAGGACGAGCTGATGGAGGTGCTGGCGTTGGTGACGGCCATTGGCGTCCACACTATGACCGATAGTGTGCCGATCCTGATGAAAGAAGCTAAGGCGGCTGGCAAATTGGCCTGAGATTGCGGCTGGGACCCGGTTCGATTATGTCAATGTCATTACGGCGATTCTAGTGTCTATCAGGTAGGTCCTGGCAAACCCAAAAGCCGTGGCGATTTGGGGCCTAATCGTGGTCGGCACTCTGGTAATCGGGCCCCCGCCGCTTTTTGTTGGCCTGGCGGTCCTGATGCCGATACTCGGGCACACCACTTGGCATCTGTACCGATAGGCCGTGGTGGCGAATTGACGCGGCGGGCGTCGACCGGTTGGCAATGAAGCAGTCTGTTATGGTCAGCCGTGCCTGGTGGCTGAAGATCGCGTCCGTCGGCGTTCCACGAAAATTCCAAGAATTCTGCCCGTTGCTGCCATGCCTGCATCAGTGGGCATCCAGATAAGGCATAACGTGTGACCCTAGGCGCCCTAAAGCGTTTATCAGGAACCTGCCAGAGCGCATTTTAGTAAGCGCACTCAGTGCCTTAAAATTGCCCTAAGAACCTTGGTGCCCCGTGGGCATGGCCGATATACGATACGGCCCTATTTTCCCATGCTGAAGAACAAGTCTCGCGTGAAGAAGGTGTAATCCGCCTCGAACGTCATGAGCCCCATGAATATCAAAACCAGCACCGGGGGCAGAATTATGGCATATATCAGGGCCAGCCGCTCCCAACGCATATGCATGAAGTAGGCCACGATGAAGCCCGCCTTCAACATCATGAAGAGAAGGATCAACGACCACCGGAGATAGCTTTCAACGTGATAATAGTCGACGGCATACGACCCGGCGCTCAGGACAAAAAGTAATCCCCAGACCTTGAAATAGATGCCAATCGGATGTTGTTGGCCTTCAACGTGTGCTGTATCGCCAGCCTGTGCCATGATGCCCTCTTACCAAAGATAGAAAAATGCGAAGATGAAAACCCACACTAAATCGACGAAATGCCAATATAGACCCATAACTTCAACGCTCTCGTAGTTGCCTTTTCTACTGGTGAAAAAGCCACGTGTTTCGCGGTCGTAATCGCCACGCCAGACCTTGCGGGCGACTATCAATAGGAAAATCACGCCGATGCTGACGTGAAAGCCATGAAAGCCGGTAATCATGAAAAAGGTAGAGCCAAATTGCGCCGCGCCCATGGGATTGCCCCAGGGGCGGACACCTTCTTCGACGATCAGCTTAGTCCACTCAAAGACCTGCATGCCAACGAACGAGGCGCCGAATAACGCCGTTACAAGCATCAATATCGCAGTCGTTCGACGGTCCTTTTTATAGCCAAACATGACGGCCATGGCCATGGTTCCGCTACTGCTGATCAGAATGAACGTCATGATCGCAATCAGTATGAGGGGTATGGGCTCGCCCCCAAATGACAAGGCAAAGACCTCGCTGGAGTGCGGCCATGGCACCGTCGTGGACATTCGGACCTTCATGTATGACAGCAGGAAGCAACTGAAGATGAAGGTATCGCTGAGCAGGAAAATCCACATCATCGCCTTGCCCCAGGAGACGTTCTTGAACGCCCGCTGGTCCGACGACCAATCATTGACGAAGCCTTTCATGCCATCCGGCTTGGGCGCCACGTGGCTCGATTCTGTCAGTGTCGTGTCTGTCATATGGATATTGTCCTCATCACGTAAGCAACATCAGAGCGAATAAAATCAACCAAATCAGAAGCAAAAAGTGCCAATAGAAGGCGCATAAATCGACGCTCATCCGCACTTGCCCCACGTCAAGGCCGCGCCGGACCTTGGCCATTGTCCTGCCCCAGGCCACCAGGCCGCCGATTACATGGATCCCATGCAGCCCCGTGAGCATATAAAAGAAGGCGTTGGCTGGGTCCATGGTCACGGAATATCCCGATGTCACCAGTTCCTGCCACGCCAGGAGTTGTCCGGCCAAAAATGCAAAGGCCAACACGCCACCCGCCGACAAGCCGGCCTTTACCCCATCCACCTTGCCCCGGCGTGCGTTAACCAGACCATAATGCATCGCTACGCTGCTGGCGATCAGGATGGCCGTGTTCAGCCACAGCAACCAAGGCAGGGACAACGAGTTCCAATCTGAGAAGACCCTGCGTTCTATGTAGGCGGAAAGCATGAGTGAAAACAACACCATGATCACGACCAGGAACAGCCGCAGCCCCACCTTTGGCGTGGCCTGGGCGAAGGTGCGTTCATCAAGTTGCTCGACAATCGCACCCTGTTCGACCTGCCAGGGCTTAACCATCAATTGCTGGAAGATATTCACGGCCCCACGGCCCCACGGCCCGGCGGGCACAGCCGTGCGCCGGCGAGTTTCAAGGCGGTTCGAAAGGCCGTCCGGATCATGATAGCGCCTCTATTCGGCCGGCTGAGCCGCGGCCCCGGACGGTTCCGGGCTGCCACCGGTCGCGACTTGATCGGGGTGCATGTTCTGCGGCACGAAATCGTCTTTGGCGCCCGGCAGGCCGTAGGCGTAGGCCCAGCGATATACCACCGGCAGCGTCTCGCCAAAATTGCCATGTCCGGGCGGCGTTTCCGCCGTTTGCCATTCCAGCGTCGTGGCGTTCCAGGGATTACTGCCGGCCTTTTTGCCTCTCGCCATGCTCCAGCCGATATTGAACAGGAACAACAATTGGGCGGCGCCGACGATCAGGGCCACCACGGTGACGAAGGCATTCAGGTCCTGGACTGAATCCGGGATGAAACTGGTATCCGCCAATTCATAATAGCGCCGCGGTACGCCGAGGAAGCCCAGATAATGCAGCGGAAGGAAGATAGCATAGGCGCCCAGGAAGGTGATCCAGAAATGAATTTGCCCCATGGGAACGTTCAGCATCCGCCCTGTCATCTTGGGATACCAATGATATATAGCCCCGAAGATGACCAGGATCGGTGCCACGCCCATCACCATGTGAAAATGGGCGACCACGAACATGGTGTCCGACAGTGGCACATCGACGACCACGTTGCCAAGGAACAGGCCGGTAATGCCGCCATTCACGAAAGTGACGATGAAGGCCAGGGCAAACAGCATGGGCAGCGTCAGTTTGATATTGCCGCGCCACAACGTTAGCACCCAGTTATAAACCTTGATAGCCGTAGGGACCGCGATGATCAGCGTGGTGGTGGCAAAGAAGAAGCCAAACCATGGGTGCATGCCACTGACATACATATGGTGGGCCCAAACCACGAAGCTGAGAGCACCGATAATGACGATTGCCCAGACCATCAGGCGATAGCCGAAAATATGCCGTCTGGAATGTACACTTATAAGATCGGAGACGATGCCAAACGCGGGCAGGGCGACAATGTAGACTTCGGGGTGCCCGAAAAACCAAAACAGGTGCTGAAACAATACAGGGCTGCCGCCGCCATATTGCAATTGCTCCCCAAACTCGACAATGCCGGGCATGAAAAAGCTGGTCCCCAGCAACCCGTCGAAGGTCATCATTATGGAGGCGACTAGCAAGGCGGGGAACGCCAGCAATGCCAGGACGGTGGCCATGAAAATGCCCCAGATGGTCAAGGGCAGACGCATCAGCGTCATGCCGCGCGTGCGGGCCTGTAACACCGTCACCACATAGTTCAGGCCACCCATGGTGAAGCCAATGATGAAGAGAGACAGCGATATGAGCATCAAAAGAATGCCCCCATCCGAACCCGGCGTACCTGAAAGTATGGCCTGGGGCGGATATAGCGTCCAGCCGGCACCCGTGGGCCCACCCGGCACAAAGAAACTCGCCAACAAAACCACTACCGCAAGGAGGTAGATCCAGTAACTCAGCATATTCACATAGGGAAACACCATATCGCGGGCGCCGACCATCAGCGGGATAAGGTAGTTGCCAAAGCCGCCAAGGAATAGCGCGGTAAGCAGGTAAATCACCATGATCATTCCGTGCATGGTGATGAACTGATAATAGTCCTCCGCCTCGATGAACGAGAAGGTATCGGGGAAGCCCAGTTGCAAGCGCATCAGCCACGACAACACCAAGGCTACCAGACCGATGCCAATCGCCGTGAACGAATACTGAATGGCGATGATTTTGGCGTCTTGCGAGAAGACGTACTTCGTCACCCAGCTATGGGGATGATAAAGGTCCATCTCCGCGACTTCGGCGGGCGGGACAAAATCGGCTTGGTCATGTGCGGCATCAACCATCACATTTTCCTCTTCCTTGGATCACGTTATACGTCATTGCTTGGTGTTTCATCGGGCGAGTTGGACCTCGGCGGCAACCGACGCCGACTCGTTCAAGGCCAATTTTTCAGCCCGTTCTTTGTTCGTTTTTGCTCGCGCCATGGTTTCCGCGAAAGTCGGTTGTTCTTGCAGCCATCCCTCGAAAACAGTCTTCGTTTCCACCACCACATTGCCACGCATGCTATAGTGGCCAACGCCGCACAACTCGAAGCAGAGTATGTCAAAGGTCCCGGTCCGGATCGGGGTCACCCAATAGTAAGTGATCATGCCGGGAACCATGTCCATCTTTGCCCGAAACTGCGGCACATAGAAATCGTGCAGAACATCGATCGAACGCAGCAGAAACTTGACCGGCGCTCCCATCGGCAGGTGCAGCTCGGGATCCTCGATCAGGATATCATCCTGGCCGTTAGGATCTTTCGGATTTAGGCCAAATGGGTTGTCAGCGCTGATAAGCCGGCTATCCGAGGTGCCCATTTTGCCGTCTTTTCCAGCGTACCGGTAGCTCCATTGCCATTGTTGGGCGACAACTTCGACTTCCGCCGCCCCCTCGGGCACGGTCACGAATTGGTTCCATACAAACAAGCCTGGAATGAGCATGGCGGCGACACCCGCCGCGGTAAGTCCGGTCAGCCACCATTCCAGTTTCTTGTTCTCCGGCTCATACTCCGACCGCCGGTCTTCCCGGTACCGATAACGGAGCACACAGTAGGCCATGAAAAGAATGACCGCGATGAACACCGCACCAGTGACCCAAAATGTGAGGATGATGGTATCGTCGATGTAACCCCAATTCGAAGCGATTGGCGTCCACCACCACGGACTCGCAAAATGAAAAACGACGGTTCCTAATGCCACCAAAATCAATAATACAGCAACGTACATAGTTTTTTACCCCAGATCGCAAGTATTACCGGTTAAAATACAAGAAAAATTTCACTATATTTACTTAGCACTCTAAACCGACCTTCATCTCTACTTGACCCCAGCGCATCGCCTGCGGCCTTGGCCCAGCCCTGTTGCGCGTGTAACGGAAGATTACAGCGATCACCTGCCGCAATGCAATCCAACGGCTTGACGCCATGGCCCAACACCCATAGCGCAATATGTCTGGGAGAATTCTCTCGCGGCAATTGTACCGGCGGCAACCCAACTGGCAGTACTCATACTGGTTTACCGGTCACTATACCGCCGCTTCCATCTTATGAAGAAACATAACTTAGCTCTTATAGCGCTTAGACAATAGGCCGTCGGTCCAAGCAAGAACCAACCGCCGGGCCCCTCCCACGAATCGAGGCATAATTAAATTAGTATCAGAGATGGGATTGCAGGGCAATTGCATATTCACGGGATTGTGTGGTTAGGTTTTAAGGCGGTATTTGGTACGGATTGATGCGCCATTGCATCGACACGGTGGGACACGGCGGGCAGATACCGCACCACCACGGCTGAAATGTGCCTTGTAAAATTTTGTTCCCCCTTGCATGTCTTGACGATACCATGACGAAAATCTTCGCCATGGGGGGCGGGCATTGTTTGGAGGTTGCCAGTTGCGATCAGAGGCGCAAATCGGGACGGTTCCGTTGCCAAGGGCGGGCGACTATCTGACTTTACTAAAGCCACGAGTGATGTCGCTTGTGGTTTTTACAGGCTTTGCCGGTTTGGTTCTGGCGCCTGGCCATCTGCATCCATTGCTGGCCACGCTGGCTCTGCTCTGTATAGCGGCCGCGGCAGGGGGCGCCGGGGCGATCAATATGTGGTACGATCGTGACATTGACGCGTTAATGGAGCGCACCTGGAACCGGCCGATTCCGGCCGGACGCATGGCACCCGAAAAGGCGCTCGCGTTCGGCCTCGCCATTAGTCTTGTTTCCATAATAACAATGGGTTTCGCGGTCAATTGGACCGCAGCTGCCCTGCTGGCGTTTGCCAATGGTTTCTATGTTTTCATCTACACAGTCTGGCTCAAGCGGCGCACACCGCAGAACATAGTGATAGGCGGTGCCGCCGGCGCCATGCCGCCGGTTATTGGCTGGGCGGCGGTAACCGGGTACATTGGTATGGAGCCGATCGCATTGTTTCTGCTGATATTTATGTGGACGCCGCCACATTTCTGGGCGCTCTCGCTGTATCGGGCGGATGACTATGCCAAGGCTGGTGTGCCCATGCTCCCCGTGGTCTCCGGCAAGGCCGAGACAAAGCGCCAAATTCTGATTTACACCATGCTGCTGGTGCCGATCAGCTTCGCGCCTCTGGGTCTGGGCACCGCCGGCGCCGCCTATGGCATAGCCGCCGCCGTGCTGGGTGGCGGCCTGCTGTTACTGGCAATCCGGGTTCTGCGGGAACAGGGCGACCGCGCCGCGCGCCGCATGTTCCAGTTTTCTATCTTCTATCTGTTTATTTTGTTTTTGGTGCTTATCGTCGAACGCTTATCCCTCATGGCGTTTACGCAACTGGCTTAGACATGGGGACAGGATGCACCGCAATAGCCCACCACCAAGAACGCCGCGGCGTATCGCGGATCGGGCTAGCTCGCCAATGATTTTCGGAATTTTGCCAGCGCCTCGGCTAGTCCGGTAGCCCGTGCGTTAGAAGGAATTCAAAATACCCAGTAATCCTACTACCAGCACGCTGGTGCCGATGATTGTCGCGACAAGCATGACATTCTTATTTTTAATGCCGTCAGCCATTTCCTAGGTCTCCCATTTCATGATCGGATAGCAGTTTGACCGGATTGCGTTTCTAATGTAACCGAGATTTCATAGGCCGAATATACACACAACAACCCGTTGGTACAGTCGCGTCTAATCCCTT
>Ga0209089_10004313_pt1 | contig 11886 bp, 8 predicted proteins | sample ArcticOcean_MG_C_FD_187431 | JGI IMG/M metagenome (GOLD analysis project Ga0209089, IMG submission 187431) | Marine microbial communities from western Arctic Ocean - ArcticOcean_MG_CB2_150 (SPAdes) (version 2) | ecosystem: Environmental > Aquatic > Marine > Oceanic | place: Arctic Ocean: Canada...
GCGGCGGCATCTTTACCAAGAGTGCTGATGTTGGAGCTGACTTAGTTGGTAAATTAGAAGCAGGGATTCCAGAAGACGATCCTCGAAACCCTGCAGTTATTGCTGATAATGTTGGTGATAATGTAGGCGATATAGCGGGCATGGGTTCAGATATTTTTGAGTCCTATTGTGGCTCAATGATTGCAACAATTGCAATCGCCTCTACTCTTGCTATTGATGGTCTAAGCTCACTTGGTGGAAACCGATCTGAGTTAATGTCTCTACCTTTAGCTCTTGCTTCCCTTGGTCTGATTTGTTCAATCCTTGGAATTTTATTTGTTAAATTATCTTCAAATAAATCACCTGAATCTGCTCTTAGAATGGGTACTATTGGTTCAGCTGTATTATTTATTATTACGTCTTATTTTCTAATCGATTTTTTAGATGTCTCAAATTCTATTTGGGTGGCTGTTCTCATGGGTAGCTTTGGTGGAATCATTATTGGACTTGTTACAGAGTACTATACTGCAGGAAAGCCAATTAGAGATATCGCAGAGTCTGGAAAAACTGGCGCTGCAACAGTAATGATTAAAGGCCTAGCAATAGGAATGCAATCGGTTGTAATTCCAGTATTTATGATTTGCTTAATTATTTATGTCTCTAATCTTTTCGTTGGTTTATATGGCGTAGGTATTGCTGCAATAGGAATGCTTGCAACGGTCGGCATGACTATGGCAATTGATGCTTATGGACCAATTGCGGATAATGCTGGTGGCATTGCAGAAATGGCTGGACTTGGAGAGGATACACGTAAGATTACTGACTCTCTTGATGAGCTCGGTAACACTACTGCAGCTATTGGTAAAGGATTTGCGATTGGTGCTGCTGCTCTTGCTGCTCTTGCAATAATTACTGCCTTTACTGAGACGGTTAGTGCTAATTACGCGCGACAGGGTTTAAACTTTATACTCGAGTTAAATAGTGCAGACGTTTTAATTGGCTTATTTATTGGTGGAACGATACCATTCTTAATTGCCTCTCTGACGATGACTGCTGTTGGTGATGCAGCTTTTGAAATGATTGAAGAAGTAAGAAGGCAGTTTAAAGAGATAAAAGGACTTCTAGAAGGTAAAGCGGAGCCAGATACTGCTAAATGTGTTGACATTGCGACAACGGCAGCACTTAAAAAAATGATTCTTCCAGGAGTCATTGCAGTAGCAGCCCCAGTTATAGTAGGATTTTTAATTGGTCCTGAAGCACTTGGCGGAATGCTCGGTGGTGCTCTTCTTGGTTGTGTCTTGATGGCCCTAATGATGGCTAATGCAGGCGGCGCTTGGGACAACGCTAAGAAGTATGTTGAAAAAGGAAACTTAGGTGGTAAAGGTACTGACGTTCATGCAGCTACTGTTGTAGGTGATACTGTTGGTGACCCGTTCAAGGATACTTCTGGTCCAGCAATGAACATTCTTATCAATGTAATGGCAATTGTAAGTTTAGTTATTGCGCCATTATTATAAAAAGATACTCTATCAACCCTGCCTTCAGGTGGGGTTGATAAATCTATTAGTGTCTCCAAAAAGCCCTATGGAAAATAGCGATAATAGTCAGAACTTCTAGCCTTCCAATCAGCATTGAAAAACTCAAAATCCACTTAGCTGTTTCACCAAGTGTTCCATAGTTTTGTGATACCTCACCAAGGCCTGGTCCAAGATTATTCATAGTTGCTGCTGTTGCAGAATATGCAGTTACCTGATCTAAGCCCGCAAACATTAATAACATCATAATAAAAATAAAAGAAATAGCATAGAGTGAAAAGAAGCCAAGTACTGAAACTAGGGCCTTTTCATTTATACTAGCCTTATTTAACTTAATGCTAACCTGAGCATTAGGGCGAATAAACTTATGTATTTCTTTCATTCCTAATCTAAACATTACAAGCACCCGAACCACTTTAATTCCACCTCCAGTAGATCCAACACATGCGCCAATAAAACTAACCATTATTAGAAAAACAGGTATTGCTGCAGGCCAGTTACTGTAATTTTGTGAGGTAAAGCCAGTTGTAGTGGCTATTGAAATAGTTTGAAATAAGCTGTGCCTTATTGTTTCTGAAGTTGAGCTGTATTCGCTGTTTAAAGAAAGAGCGATTGCTACAATAATAGAAGCAATAATTAAAACCGTTGCGTAGGTTTTAAATTCAGAATCTTTAATATAGTCGACAAGTGACCGGTTATTCCATGCCACAAAGTGCAATGAAAAATTAATACCTGCTAAAAACATGAAAAACATAGCAACCGTTTCTATCGGTATCGAATTGAAATAGCCAATGGAGCTGTCATGAGTGGAAAAGCCTCCAATTGCAACCGTAGAAAAACTGTGACTAATAGCATCAAAAATAGACATTCCTGAAAAGAAGTAAGCTAATGTGCATAAGACAGTCAGAGACAGATAAATTTTCCAAAGAGCTATCGCAGTATTGCGCAATTTAGGCGTGAGCCTGTCTTTGGCAATGCCGCTAGACTCTGCATGATAAAGCTCCATTCCCCCAACACCCAAAAGAGGAAGGACTGCAACAGCAAGAACAATAATTCCCATGCCGCCAAGCCATTGAAGTTGTTGCCTATAAAAAAGAATACTTTTAGGTAAATCATCCAGCTGACTTAAAACCGTTGCGCCTGTTGTGGTTAAGCCAGACATTGACTCAAAAAATGCATTAGAGAATGAAAGATTACTAATTGACTCAGTAATTAGAAAAGGCAGTGTTCCAAAAAGTGACAAAACAACCCAAAAACTAACAACTATTAAGACGCCCTCTCTAAGTCGAAAATCTTTTTTTGTTGATCGAAATGGCCACCAAAGGAGAAGACCTCCAAATACTGTCAGAATAAATGAAAATACAAAAGTTAGATACTCCCCTTCTGAATAGACTAAATCCACCAATATTGGAGGTACCTGCGCTAAACTGAAAACCATTAAAAGAAGACCTAAAGTCTTTGCAACAATACTTAACTGCATTTAGCCAATACCTTTTTAGTATTTAATTTGAAGTAATTACTGATCATTCTCTACAAACAAGGCCTCAACTTCGTGAATTTTTCCAACATCCATTAGCACCATCAAAACGTGGTCCCCTTGCTCTATAACTAGTTTTTTTGAGCCCATCAATAATTCATCATTTCTTACTATAGCGCCAATAACGACCCCTTCAGGCAAAGGTAAATCTTTAATTTGAATCCCTACTACCTCAGATGTTTTCTCATCTCCATGAACAACTATTTCGATCGCCTCAGCCTTCCCATGTTGCAAAGAGTGAACCTTCATACAGTCACCCTTTCTTAGATGAGACAGAATGCCACTTACTGTAATTTGATCAGGAGAAACAATAATATCTACATCTCCACTTTGCTCAGCAAGGGCTGCATAAACATCACGCTTAACGAGTGCGATAGTTTTATGAGCACCCAGACGTTTAGCTAGAATTGAAACAATAACATTTACCTCATCTGAGTCAGTTAAAGCCAAAAATAAATCTGTATTTTCAATGCCCTCTTCCTTAAGTAAGTCTTCATCAGAAGCATTACCTTGAAGCACCAAAGTATTGTTCAGCTTTTCGCTTAGATATTTAGCTCTATCTTCGCTTAACTCAATGATCCTTATATTGTGAGTGTCCTCAAGAAGTTTGGCCACATTTAGACCAATACTTCCGCCTCCAGCAATGAAAATCTTGTGATAAGTATTTTCGGCGCGCCTAAACTCTTTTAAGGCTCTTGGAATATGATCTTTTTTAGCTAAAAAATAGACTTGATCACCTTCTCTTATAACTGTATCACTCTTAGCAGGAATTGCTTTTTCATTTCTATAAAGACTTACGATGCGTATTTGTATATCAGGCATGTGCTCATGAAGCTCTTTCACTGGCCTATTAACGATTGGAGTGCCGACGAAAGCACGCGTTTCGACAAGTTGGACCAAACCATTCTCAAAATCAAATACTTGAGAAGCGCCCGGTTGCTCAACAATGCCCTGAATATAATCAGTAATTAAGTTCTCAGGAGTAATTAGAAAATCTATTGGTAATGCCTCATTAGAAAATATCTCTGGTCTAAGCAAGTATTCAGTGGTCCTTATCCTTGCAATTTTTTTCTTTACGTTATATAGGGTATGTGCCATTCTACAAGCAACCATATTTCTTTCATCGGATCGCATTACAGCAATAACCATATCCATAGATTTAATGCCAGCTTTTTCTAGAACGCTAGGATATGCACCATAGCCTATAACAGTTTTTATGTCTAAATGCCTTTGTAAAGGCGTCAACATCTCTTCTTTTTGATCAACAATCGTTATGTCATTATCAGAGTCTAAAGAAAGGTATTTTGCAAGGGTTGAGCCAACTTGGCCAGCGCCTAAAATTAATATCTTCATTTCTTATCGATCCCTAAATCTTTAAGTTTTCTGTACAAGGTTGTTCTCTCTAAGCCCGCAATCTCTGCAACAATTGCAATATTATTATCGTTAACTGAGAGGTGGTGAAGTAAATATTGACTTTCAAAAATATTTCGAGCCTCTTTAAGCTTGAGAGAATAATCTATACCGCTAACTTGCTGAGATGATTTTTCTGGCTCTTTACGAGTCATAATATTTCTCAATATTGGCAAGAAATCATGTAGGGGCTTTTTTAAAAAATCTACTGCGCCAAGCTTCATTGCTCTAACTATATCAATTGGCTCAGCGTGCCCAGACATCATGACTACAGGAGTTGAAAAGCCTTCAGAGTGCCATTCTGATAAAAGTGAAATACCATCTTGGCCGGGCATCCAAACATCCATTAATATTAAATCAAAAGTATTAGCAGCAACTATTGCTTTTGCCTCGATAGCACCTCTTGCGAGCATAGTTGTATAGTTTACGTCTTCAAGGATGTCTTTAATAATTTCAGTATTGTCTCTCTCATCATCAATGATTAATATTTTTCCAAATGTAGAGTCTTGTTTCATTTCATCTCCCTTAGAGCGTCAATTATACTGAATTCAATAGTGATTCTAGCACCATGAGGCTTAACATTACTTGCAAATATCTGCCCATCATGCTGCTCAATGATATTTTGAACTATTGCAAGCCCCAGCCCTCCACTTTTTTCCTTTGTTGTAATGTATGGCTCAAAAACCTTATCAATAATATCTTCAGGAAACCCATTACCGTCATCAACTAATGTTAATCGAGCCAACCCCTCTTTTTTGCTAACACTTGATGTAATTTTTATACTCAACTCGTTTTTTTCTTGCTTAGCTTCAATTGCATTTTTAATTAAATTAATTAATACTCTAGAAATAGCGTCTTGATCAAGTTGCAATTTAGGTAAGTCTCCACTCAAATCTAAGTCCACCCGAACTCCATCATAGTTATCATATAGAGAGGCTGACTTATTTATTAAGGAGTTTAGGGATAATGGCCTCTTCTGAATTTCAGGAGTATTTGCGTAATTTGCAAACGCACTAACCATAGAATCCATAGATGCAACTTGATCCATAATAGTTTGAGTTGTCTTATCTATAATTGCAGAGTCTTTCGTATCTAGCTTTTCTAAAAACAAATTTCTTAGCCTTTGAGCAGACAACAATATAGGGGTCAGTGGATTCTTTATTTCATGTGCCATTCGAACTGCAACCTCTCCCCATGCTGCCTTCTTCTGGGCCCTATGTAATTTAGAAATGTCATTTATTATGATTACATAACCAAGCGTTTTATTTGCCACATCCAGAATTGCGCCCTGACAATAAACAAGTCGACTTCGATCATTAAGTGTTAATTCAATTTCTTGACTCCAGCCCAATGAGTTTTGCTCAATCTTTTGTTGGATAAACGAAAAAAGTGGACCAAGATTTTCATTCTCTTTAACAACAGAATCATAGGACTGGCCAATAAATTTCGACTCGTCTTTAATTTGAAGTATTTTTCCAATAACTGGATTAATAATTTGTATCTCCCTGTCTTGATTAAGTGCAATAACTCCAAAAGAGTACTTTAGAATAGTCTCTAAATAAAGATTCTGTGTATCTAAACCCTCAGTAGACAGCTTAATTCGTCTAATCATTTCGTTGAAATGTCCTATCAAATCATGCATATCTTTATTTTTAGGATCTTGCTCAATTTCCACGTCATAGTTTCCAGAAGAAATTTCTCTTGTAGCAACGGATAAGTTGTGCATTGGTCTCATTAACTGATCAATCATTCGAAAAACAATAAGCAATGCACTTAGCACTGACAATAAAATTGTTGAAGTAAAATCGATTAAAAAGCGTGTTTTAATAATTGAAGAATTAAGCGTCAACTCAGCCTCTTTTGCGGCATTACGGAAACTATCCATCTCTGAGATAAGACTTCCAACATTAACATCCCTAGAAAAATAAGCTATTAGAGTAAATCCATCAGTTGAAGCTTTATAGCCATTATTTAAGCAAATTGAACCCTCTCTTTTGCTCGATGCTGTCAGGTTCATTTGAGAGTCGTACAGCTTGATTTCACAGGCCCAAAAGTCACTCACTAGAAGGTTAAGCACTGACTGCATTTGCTCGTTTGACGACCTAGGAGCTTCAAAATAGTTAACAAGCTTACCTATATTACGGGTTTTATCCTCATAATATTTAACAGCAAAATTAGTAGTATTTTTAGAGAGCGCATCAACCTCATTAATAACCTTTAAATTAAACTCATCAAACTGTGCCTCAGCAATTTGCAAGTTATCTCTGATTGATCCGAAAGAAAATAAATAAAACGATAGCACGGGCAGCAAAACCAAAACTGGAACAATTTTTATAAAAGACCAGGTAAATCTTGACCCAATTACGCCTTGCTCAGTATTTTGTTTTAATCGCCTCATCGAGAGCGCAATGTAATATATTGCAACTATGCTCATTAGAACATTAAATCCAACTAAAACTAGATACCATTTCTCAATTAAATCAGGATTTAGGCCAAGATAAAACATTCCAAAAAATGAAATCAAAAAAACGCCTACCCAAAACAAGGCGCGAGGTGTTTCTTTTGAAGAAAAAGCTTGATTTAACAACATAAATTTTGCTGACAAAATATTAAAGTTTTTTGATTATCTCATAAATGAATTATTACTAGCATGAGTTGTTGATAAAATACAACAATCTATTTGAGACAATTCCTTTGATTACAAGCGAGTCACAACTTAACGAATACCTGCAAAGCATCCAAAATGACTCCCTTCTTGCAATTGATACTGAGTTTAAAAGAATTAACTCATATTACCCAGAACTTTGCTTAATTCAACTTGCAGTTGGTGATCATTTAGAATGCATAGATGTTCTTGTTATAAAAAATTTAGAGCCTCTTTTTAAAAAACTATACGACCCTCAAACCATTTGGATTGTTCATTCTGCTAGGCAAGATATTGAAGCTCTTTTTTACTTATCTAAAAGGACGCCTCGGTCAATTTTTGATACTCAAATTGCCGCCTCACTATTAAATTACCCGATGCAAGTCTCGTATCAAGCATTAACAGAGACTTTGCAAGGCATTTATCTAGAAAAAAAGCACACTCGATTTGACTGGAAAACAAGACCGCTCCCGAGCGATGTATTGCAGTATGCACTTGATGATGTTAAATATCTACTTCCTAATTACGCAATACTTAAAGCCGAGCTTGTTAAAAATGAAAAACTTCAATGGCTTAGTGAAGAGGTAGACTTCTTGTTAGATCAAAGTCTTTATGAGCCTAACTTCAAGCAAATTATTAAAAAGACTAGCGGCATTTCAAAAATAGATTCACAATCTCAAAAAAAGGCAGTCAATTTAGTAATGTGGCGAGAGGACACTGCGATGAAAGAAAATAAACCTCGTAAATGGATAATGTCCGATGAGAGATTAATAGACTATGCCATAGGAAAAAATAAACTATCGCCTGACTCTCATAAAAATTTTGAAAAATTTTTAAATATCAATAAAACTGAAAAAAACTTTGAGGGATCACTAGCTATTCAAAAACCTTTATCTGTTAATGAAAAGCTCAAAAAAAATCAAGCTCAAGAGCACATTAAAAACCTGTCTATTGAATATGACATTGCTCCTGAAATTATTTGCTCTTCAAAAAATCTTGTTAAATTTATTAGAGGCGATAAAGAAGTTTCTGTTAATAGCGGATGGAGGTCAAAAATATTTAAACTATAATTGTATCCAAAAACTTAACGTACCATTTAATTACCTCAAGCTTATCAAAAACAACACTTTCAAAATAATTTCAGGAAATCTTAAAGGTAGGAAGTTTAAATTTCCTGATGCTGAAGGGTTGCGCCCTACTCCTGGAAAAACAAGGGAGACACTTTTTAATTGGCTACAATTTAATATTACTGACAAAACAATTCTTGATCCTTTTGCTGGAAGTGGCGCTCTTAGCCTTGAGGCAATTTCTAGAGGAGCTAAAAAAGTATGTTTAGTTGAAAAAAATAAAAAAGTTTTCAAAAATCTTGAATCTAATTTTAAACTGATAAATAGCGATCAATATCAACTGAACAATGATGATTCAATTATCTTTCTTGATAAGCAAAATACCACTCCTTTCGATTTAGTTTTTTTAGACCCCCCCTTTAATCAAAATTTACTAGCATCGATACTTGGCCTGCTATCCAAAAAAAACTACTTACATCATAAAACACAGATTTATATTGAATCTGAATATGAAATGACGCCTGAAATCTTAAAAAAACATCTTGGATCTAACTGTATGGTCAAAAAACAGAAAAAATCAGGCAATGTTCACTATTGTCTGATAAGCTTAGAATCAATATGAAAAAAATTGCAATTTATCCTGGCTCTTTTGATCCAATAACCAATGGGCACGTTGACCTAATAAAGCGTGCATCAAAAATTTTTGATGAAGTAATTATTGCAATTACTCAAAATGCAAATAAATCCAGTTTTTTATCGATAGAACAAAGGGTTGGAGCAGTTGAGAGTTCAATAAAATCTTTAAACAACACTAGAGTACTTAGCTTCAATTCATTACTAGTTGACTTTGCTAGAGACCATGATGCGCAGATAATTATTAGAGGCTTAAGAGCAGTTTCAGATTTCGAATATGAATTTCAACTTAGTGGAATGAATAAACGCCTTAATTCTGAAATTGAAACCTTATTTATGACCCCGTCAGAAGAATTTGCAAATATTTCATCCTCTCTGGTTCGTGAAATTCTTTCTCTTGGTGGTGATATTAGTCCCTTTGTTCCTGCTCAAGTCAAAACAATACTCCTAGATACCCTTCAAAAATAATTTCCTTAATACCTTGAATTAATTTTTTAAATCCCTAAATAGGGTTTATATAAAAATACAAGGAGTATATGAAATGTCAAAAATAATTGGAATTGATTTAGGAACAACAAACTCATGTGTCTCAGTGATGGATGGTGGTGTTGCTAAAATAATTGAAAACTCAGAAGGAAATCGCACCACCCCCTCTATTATTGCTTACCCTAAAGACTCTGATGAGATATTAGTCGGTCAACCAGCTAAAAGACAAGCTGTTACCAATCCTGAGAATACGCTTTATGCTATCAAAAGACTAATTGGTCGTCGTTTCGATGAAGAGGCAGTTCAGAAAGATATTGATCTTGTTCCTTATAAAATTATAAAGGCTAAAAATGGCGACGCCTGGGTCGAAGTCAAAGGTAAAAAAATGGCGGCCCCAGAAATTTCTGCTCGTGTAATTCAGAAAATGAAACAAACGGCTGAAGATTATCTAGGGGAAGAGGTTACTGAGGCGGTAATTACTGTGCCGGCTTATTTTAATGACTCTCAACGTCAAGCAACAAAAGATGCTGGAAAAATTGCAGGACTAACTGTAAAAAGAATTATTAATGAGCCAACAGCCGCTGCACTAGCCTATGGTGTTGACAAGTCTACAGGCGATAAGAAGGTTGCAGTTTACGATTTAGGTGGTGGAACATTTGATGTTTCTATCATTGAAATGGAAGATATTGATGGTGAAAAACACTTTGAAGTTCTTTCCACGAATGGCGATACATTTCTAGGTGGTGAAGATTTTGATCATAGAATAATCAGCTATTTAGTTGAAGAGTTTAAGAAAGAGCAAGGCCTTGACCTTTCGAAAGATGCGATGGCCCTTCAAAGACTTAAAGAAGCTGCTGAAAAAGCAAAGATTGAACTATCTTCTTCAGAGCAAACTGAAGTAAGCTTGCCTTACATTACTGCCGATGCTTCGGGCCCAAAACATCTTAATATCAAAATGACAAGATCAAAACTAGAGTCTCTAGTTGCTGATTTATTAAAGCGATCAATTGACCCTTGCAAAACTGCGCTTAAAGATGCTGGACTATCAAGTGGTGACGTAGATGAAGTAATTCTTGTGGGTGGTCAGACTAGGATGCCTAAAGTTCAAGAAATGGTAAAAGATTTTTTTGGAAAAGAGCCTAAGAAAGATTTGAACCCTGATGAGGCTGTGGCTATGGGCGCAGCAATTCAAGCTGGAGTTCTAAGCGGAGACGTTAAAGATGTCTTACTTCTTGATGTAACTCCTCTCTCACTTGGTATTGAAACTATGGGTGGAGTGATGACTAAATTAATTGAGAAAAACACAACAATTCCAACGAACCAATCTCAAGTCTTTTCTACTGCCTCAGACAATCAATCGGCTGTAACAGTTCATGTTCTTCAGGGAGAAAGAGAGATTGCTAGTGCCAATAAATCACTCGGTCAGTTTAATCTTGAAGGTATTCCAAATGCACCTAAAGGCCAGCCTCAGATTGAAGTATCACTTGATCTTGATTCTGATGGTATTTTAAATGTATCCGCTAAAGATAAAAATACAGGTAAAGAGCAATCAATAACAATCAAATCCTCAAGTGGTCTTTCGGATGAAGAGGTTGATAAAATGATTAAAGATGCTGAAGCGCACGCTGAAGAAGATAAAAAGTTCCATGAGCTTGTAACTTCAAGAAACATGGCTGATTCTCTTGTACACTCCACAAAGCAGTCCCTAGAAGAGTTAAAAGATGAAATTTCTGATGATGAAAAAAGTGCGATCGAAGTAGCACTTAGTGAGCTTGAAGAAAGCATCAAAGGTGATGATAAAGAAGCAATCGATACTCAAGTTCAAAATCTAAGTGAAAAAGCACAAGTTCTAGCTCAAAAAGCTCAAGAAAAAGCCAGCGCAGAAGGAGCGGAAGCTGATAAATCTGAAGGAAATGATGATGTTGTCGACGCTGACTTTGAAGAGGTTAATGAAGAAAAATAGGCAATATAAGAAGCTAATACAAAAAATAAAACCTCCCTTGTCTTGCACTTGGGAGGTTTAATAATATAAGGGACCCATGGCAGAAAGAGATTATTACGAAATTTTAGGTGTTGATAAAGGTGCAGACGAGGCCAAAATTAAAAAAGCCTACAAGCGACTTGCAATGAAATATCATCCCGATAGAAATGCTGATGATAAAGCTGGTTCCGAGAAAAAATTTAAAGAAGTCCGTAAAGCATACGATGTCGTTTCAGACCCTCAAAAAAGATCAGCATACGATCAATTCGGTCATGCAGGCGTTGAGCAAGGTGGTAATGGATTTGGAGGTGGAAACCCATTTGGTGGTTCTGGAGGCGGTTTTGGTGATATCTTTGGTGACATTTTTGGAGGCGGAAACTCAAAGCCAGACAATAGAGGATCCGACCTTCGTTATGATCTAGAAATAGATTTAAAGCAAGCCGCAGAAAGTGATACTGTAAAAATTAGAGTCCCTAAAAATGATACCTGTAGCACATGTTCTGGAAGTGGCGCTAAACCAGGCACTTCAGTAAAAACTTGTGGAAATTGTCGCGGAACAGGACAAACAACGATGCAGCAAGGTTTTTTTGCTGTCCAAAGACCGTGCAACCAAT
>Ga0209089_10004315_pt1 | contig 11886 bp, 11 predicted proteins | sample ArcticOcean_MG_C_FD_187431 | JGI IMG/M metagenome (GOLD analysis project Ga0209089, IMG submission 187431) | Marine microbial communities from western Arctic Ocean - ArcticOcean_MG_CB2_150 (SPAdes) (version 2) | ecosystem: Environmental > Aquatic > Marine > Oceanic | place: Arctic Ocean: Canada...
CCCATGGTCGTCCTGCCCAAGACTGAACTCACCGAGTACGTTGACCCCGACACGGTACGCGCCGTGGCAAAAGAAGCAGTTGAGCTGATCGTTGCCCAACTTTGGGAATCCGAAACCACTCAGGCTAATTAATAACCATTGCCTAGACAATTCCGATCCGTTCATTTTTTTGAGAGGGGCGGTTTTATTTTTTTCGATTCGAATCCAGGAGTAGTCAATGGCAACTTCCTCAGATCTGAGCTCAACCCCAATAGAAATAGACGAGTCTCCGGAAGCTGTTTTCCAGTTCATGCTGGAACAGGGCTGGTCCGACGGGTTGCCGGTGATTCCTCCGACCACCGACCGAGTGCGTGCCATGCTGGATTACGCCCAGCGCGACGCCTCAGAGTTGATTGGCTACATCAACCCAGACGCCGGGTCGGCTACCGTAGAGAAGATTGCGGTGAACGGTGTGATGGCCGGCTGTCTGCCGGAGTACATGCCGGTGTTGATTGCCGCCGTCAAAGCAATCACTAAACCAGAGTTCAATATCCACGGGTTGCAGACCACTACCAACCCCGTATCGCCGCTACTGATTATCAACGGACCAGTACGCGGTCTGATCGGGCTTAACAGTGGTCGTGGCACCCTTGGACCAGGCTACCGAGCCAACGCGACTATCGGCCGAGCAATCCGGCTACTGTTATTGAACGTTGGTGGGGCCAAACCCTGGTCGACAGACATGTCAGTCCACGGCAGCCCGGGCAAGTACGTCTCCTGCATGGGCGAAAACGAGGAGGACAGCGTCTGGGACGCATTGCATGTGGAACGGGGTTATTCTGCGGCCCTGAGCACCGTTACCGTGGTCGGTGCTCAGGGGCTTAGCAACTGTCTTACGTTCTACAAAGAGCCCGAGAGTTTTTTGACCATGATTGCCAGTGCCATGGCTGACATCAGCCACAATAATTATCTCTTGGCCGCCGGCAACCCACTAGTCATCCTCACGCCGGGTCACGCTTCAATCTTTGAAGAAAAAGGCTATTCCAAACAGCGGGTCAAAGAAGAATTGTTTGAACTGTGCAAAGTCCCGTTGGAGAAGTTTCCCAAGGAGACTTCAGTTATCACCTACGAAGACGGTTTCGCCATGGACGGTGACCGAGTCTGTCCATGCCAATCGGCGGACGACATCATTGTGGTGGTCTCGGGCGGGCCTGAACCGTATCACGTTCTCTACAGCGGCAACTTTGGTGATACCACCGCAGTAACGGCTCTGGTGGAATTGCCTTAACAGACCGCACCTGAGACCGATCCTAGAAAAACAAAACCCCAACTCATTGAGAGTTGGGGTTTTGTTTTTTCAACTTACGTATCAAGGCTAGTACGGTACGTCGTCGTTCTCCGTTGAACTCTCGCCCATTCGATTATTTGGGGGAGTCTCTTCGGTAATTTCTGGCTCTACAATATCTGGTTCGATTATCTCCGAATCAACTGGAACTTCCGATAACACTTCACCCTCGATCACCATGGGGGAGTCCTGTCGGGAATCGGCAGAATTACCGTTATATCCGTAATCAGAACCGGCTTGACCACTGTGAAAAGCTTCTAAAGCCTCGTCCAGCTTGGCCCTAAAGGTGTCAGAGTCTTTGGTCATCAACATGAATCGCGAACCGTTCACCATCCGAACACGGAGACGATCGCCCATGGGAAGTGTCAGTAGTTCCAGATTCGCAATATCCTGAAATGGATACGACTTGACCCGCGGGCGACCATAAATGATCACCAGAGAATCGGGATATATCAGGTATTGCTTGGGGTTGGTGAGCCAACTGTAGATGGCCACGCCGATGCCAATCACAAAGAGCGCTGGTTGGCCCAGGATGCCGAATACAGCGACGACCAGAGCGAATATAAAGGTCAGGTTTAACTTGGTCCGGTGGTTATCCCAGTGAAGGGGTTCTTCTTGTGTCTGTTGCATATCGCGATATCTTATCACATCATTTCAGACTGGGAATCGACTTTTTGGGAGCGATGTTTCCTAGATTCCGGTGCCGCAAGAGAAGCAAAATTTGGCATCAGGTTCCATTTTCAAACCGCAATTGGAACAGAACTTGGCTGCTTCTTCAAAGTCGTAGGTTTTTGAACCGCAGGCGAGGCAGAAATTCGCTCCTGGTTCCAACGCCGAGGAACAAACTGCACAGGTCTGGGATCCAGAATTAGAGCTGCGCCCTTCACTCGTTACATCGCCCGTGCCATCGCCCGTGCCATCACCGGTCCCAGCAAATAAAGTCTCGCCGGTAAAAGATGGGTCACTAGATGTCTGCACCGGTTCTGGACCGTATTTGTTCGGGCCTTTCATGCCCGGGTTGATATGCCAATAAAGTAGCGGGTAAATGATCCCGACGATCGTAAAGGCGATCAGCAGCCACCATCCGGACCGGCCTACGTCGTGCAGGCGTCGGACGGCCACCGTAATTCCCGGAATAAACAGGAACAGCGAACTGGCGGTGTCCAAGATTTCGGTGCCTCCAAACAATGCCTTATCCATACTTGTCATTACCACAGAGAGCAGCAATGCAAAAAGAGTCCACCACCAGTATTCAGACCTACTGGACCTGGTCCTAACATCAAAATACCTGCGGAACCCTGAGGATATTGACTGAGTGAACGTCATCTACCGATGTTATCTCCAAAATGGCAATCCACAGCAATGATAGTGTTATCCCGAAGATAGTTCCACTTCACGTTTGGTCAATAATCCCAGTTTCGATCATTACAGAAAAAATACCCCTATGTAAAAGCGTGCCAGGCATCCGCGCTAGGCATAGATGGAATCACCCCGTAGAGTAAACCGCGCCAGGCATGGTAAAATCGGGTCACTTTTTGACCTGTCTGACAGACAAGATTAAACAGCAGGCCCACCAGAGGAGATTTGATGAAAGTCGGCGTTAACGTGGCCGTGAACAGCAATACAGGCGACATTGGGGCCTTTGCCAAGAAAGCTGAGGACCTGGGATTTGAGTCCCTCTGGATGGCCGAGCATCCCATCATCCCGGTGGAGACCAATTCCAAGTACGGTGGCACGCCCGATGGCAGCATTCCACCGGCGATGAGCGACATGGCTGACCCGTTTATCAGCCTGGCCATCGCCTCCGGCACTACCAGCAAAATTATGCTGGGAACCAGCATCTGCCTGATCCCGGAGCATAACCCGCTGGTTCAAGCCAAGCAGATCGCCGCGCTGGACTTCCATTCGGGCGGCCGGTTCATCTTTGGCATTGGCACCGGCTGGCTGCGTGAAGAGACTGAGATTATGGGTGGCGACTTTGACCACCGGTGGACTCAAGCCAAAGAGGCCATCGAAGCCATGAAAGAGTTGTGGACCAAGGATGAGGCCGAATACCACGGCCATTACTTCGACTTCCCACCTGTCCGGGTCTTCCCCAAACCGATTCAAAAGCCCCATCCGCCAGTGTTCTTGGGCGGAGCGGCCACCAACGTGTTCAAGCGGGTCGTCAACTACGGCGACGGCTGGATGCCGGTGCGGGCGACCCCGGATAGCGTCAAAGCAGGCCGCGCGGCCTTGGACGAACTGGCTGACGCCGCCGGACGCGACCCAAACAGCATTCAAATCCTGATCTACGGCGCATCTTCTCGTGACGAGATCAAACAAATGGAAGACGCCGGAGCCAACATGGCCACCGTGCGTCTCGAATCCACCGAACCCGACAAGGTCATGGACGGCCTAGAGAAGCTGGCCGAGGAGATGCTCGGGTAATACCAAGCGCATTACCCAGCGAATTACTATGCGAATAGACGTTCACACCCACATATCTCCCGACCGAATCGCCGCGCCGATTCTGGAGGGCATGACCGAGACTTTTGGCTATCCAGCCGTGGGAATCAACACGATTGATGGCATCAAATCACACATGAAGGCTTCCGGCGTGGACAAGTCGGTGGTGCTGGGTGTGGTGGATCGTGTCTCGCACGTAAAGGTCGCCAACGATTGGCTCATATCCATCCAAGACGACATGCTGGTACCCTTCGGCGCGATTCACCCGGACATGGATAACATGCCCGAGGAGGTGCGCCGACTCCGTGACGCTGGCATCAAGGGGGTGAAGCTGCACCCCATGATGAACCAGTTCTTCCCCGACGACCCAAAGATGTTCCCACTGTACGAGGAACTTGGCGAGGACATGGTGCTGGAGATCCACTCAGGTCGGTTCAACCACACCAAGCCGGGTGAAACGGTCTATTCACCACCGGGCCGGGTGATGAACATGATCCGGCAATTCCCCAAGATGAAGGTGATTGCCCTCCACCTGGGCGGCTTCTACATGCTGGACGAAGCCGAGCGAGAGCTGATCGGCAAGAGCAACGTGCTAATCGACACCACTTGGCCGCCGGCGTTGAAAGAGCTGGGCTCCGACACCCTGGCCAACATCGTCAACAAACACGGCGCGGACAAGGTCTGCTTCGGAACCGACTTCCCGCTGGCAGACATGGCCAAAGACGCCGAGTTCATCGAGAGCCTGCCCATCCCGGATGCCGCCAAAGAGCGCATGCTAGGGGAGAATTTCCGGGAGTTGGTCGGGCTGTAACTCCACCACTCCCTAAATCCTGTCCTAAAATCTTGTAATGAATTGATGCGCGTAGGGGCGGGTTTGAAACCCGCCCCTACGTTTATTTGGACACGTATTTAGACATCGCCTTAGGGGATAATCACAAACCAAAATGACACCAAGTAGCTAAGGAGCTAATATGCCCGCCAAACTAGACGCCTGGTTGGAACTGACTGTTGAGAAGGCCATCGACCCTGGCCTGCCCATCTGTGACCCACACCACCACCTCTGGGACAAACCCGGCGATCGCTACATGATTGACGAGGTCACCTTAGATCTTGGGTCAGGCCACAACGTGGTGCAAACTTTATTCGTGGAGGTTGACTCCATGTACCGGGCGGCAGGCCCAACTGAAATGAAACCCGTTGGCGAAGTTGAGTGGGTCAATGGCCTTGGCGCACAGAGCGACAGCGGAGGCTACGGCCCAACACGGGTGGCAGCAGGGATAGTTGGCTATGCAGACCTGAACCTGGGCGCGGCTGTAAAGCCGGTGCTGGAAGCTATGGAGATTGCTGGCGGCGGCCGTTTCCGCAGCGTACGTCATACATGCAGTTGGGACGAGTTTGAACCCCTACGTTCCCACCGCTCCGGCTACCCAGGGATGATGGCCAGCGCCAATTTCAAAGAGGGGTTCGGCGTGCTAACGGGGATGGGCTACGGCTTTGACGCCCTGGTCTACCACCCGCAGGTCTTGGAGTTGGCTGAACTGGCAGACGCATTCCCCAACGCGGTCTTCATCCTGAACCACATTGGACGTCCATTGGGGATTGGCCCTTACGCCGGTCACCGGGACGAGGTTTTTGAAGTCTGGAAGAAAGATATGACCACCCTGGCGGAGCGGCCAAACATTGTGGTCAAGGTTGGCGGGCTAGGCAACCGGGTCAGCGGGTTCGACTGGGATACCAGACCCTTCCCGCCGTCTTCAACGGAACTATCGAAGACCACTGGACCCTATTATCTGCACACCATCGAGACCTTTGGGCCGGAACGGTGCATGTTTGAGAGCAACTTCCCCGTGGACAAGAATTCCTATTCCTACTCGGTCATCTGGAATTCCTTCAAGCGAATAACGCGTGACTTCTCCGACGCCGAGAAGGCGCTGCTGTTCCACGACACCGCCGCCAAGGCCTACAAACTCCCGTTGTTGGCCGAGCTTTAGGCTAGCCCCAGTTTCTAATAAAGTCTGCTATGCGCTCGCCAATCATCATAGTGGTGACGTTGGTGTTGGCGCGGATGCAGTTGGGCATGACCGAGGCGTCGGCGATGCGCAGGTTTTCTATCCCGTGGACCCGACCGTGTTGGTCCACCACTGCCATCCCATCTGAATCAGGCCCCATCTTGCAGGTGCCGGATATGTGCTGGCCGGTGGTGACGTCTCTGGCGCAGAACGCGTCTAGAGCGTCGTCTGAAGACAGTTCTTCTTCGGTGGGTTCAATCCGGTGATCTACTATGTCCCGGAACCCTTCGCCCTCGCCGATGCTGACACAGGTGCGCACCATCTCCCGCATTCTCAGTTTGTCGAACGGATCTTCCAGATAGTGGTACTCCAGAGACGGCTGCACGTTTGGGTCGGTGGAGGTCAGTTTCAGTTCCCCGGAGCCCATGGCCAGGTCCAGCACGCCCAGCATGCGGACGCCCAGGGGTTCCATGCGGTCGCCGCCCCGGTCGATGCGCTCTGTGGCGTAGGACTGCATCAGGATCATCAGGTCATTACGGTATTCCGAGCCGTCTGCCGTCCAACGCAGGCCCATCTGAACCCTGGGGGAAAAGCCGTCAAGGGGAAAGTCTGCCTTGGTCTTGAAGGTCACATAAATCATGGGATGGTCACGCAGGTTTTGACCGACGCCGGGCAGGTCATGCACCACTGGCAGACCCATCTCCTGTAGGTGGGCAGCGGGGCCAACGCCCGACAGCAGCATGATCTGGGGCGAGCCAACGGCACCGGAACTGAGGATGATCTGGTCGGCTTCAGCCACAAAGACCTCACCGCCAGACTCGACTTCAACGCCAACCGCCTTCTTGCCTTCAAATATTATCCGGCGGGTGGTGCAGTTGGGCCTAATCGTCAGGTTGAGTCGGTGTCGGGCCGGGTTCAAGTAGCCCAGGGCGGTGCTGAACCGGATTCCGTTTGGGTTATTGAACGGAATCGGCCCGATTCCCGACGCCTCTGGGTGGTTGTGATCGGGACTCTCTGGGAAGCCAGCGGCCCGGCAGGAGGTCTGGAACGCCGCTTGGTCGGGGTTTAGCTCGTCCTGTTTGAACCTGCGGGCGATTATCGGGCCGTCGCTACTATGAAAATCATCTTCCGGAAAGTCGGTATCCGTTTCTATCTTCCGGAGGTAGGAAAGACATTGGGTAAAACCCCACTCATCGTTGCCCATGGCTGCCCACGAGTCGTAGTCCTCGGGCACGCCGCGCAGGAACACCTGGCCGTTAATGGCACTGGAGCCGCCGGTTACCTTGCCACGAGGGACCATCATGGGAGGCGAGGTCTCAGTGGCCTTGCCCCAGTACTGCCAGTTGTGATCGCTGGTCATGATGTCTGTGGCGGTGGCGTAACCGAATTTCACCTCGTCGGGCAGTTGCTCAAACTCGGGGTAGTCCGGGCCAGCCTCCAACAGGAGAACGGAGCGGTCAGAGTCTTCGCTAAGCCGAGAAGCCATGATTGAGCCGGCCGAACCAGCCCCGACAACTATCACGTCGTACTTCATAATCTATCTCCCCAATTTACATCTGGCCGTTATTCGGTGACGCCAGGCCGCTGCATCGCAGGCCCAGATAATAATGGTGAGGCCACCCAGCGTCAACTGCCCGCCTGTTTGACAAGCAGGCACGCATCATTAGAATGTCAGAAGCCGATTTAAAACGAGGACAAAAACATGCTCAAGCACTTTGGCAGCTTGTATGCCGGACACGTGGATCTGGGCGACCTGGGACTGGGGGCCACTGCCCTCAATGACCGTCGCTTTCCAAACGAACACCTGATCACTATCTATGACCGTGTTGAGAAACTGGTCAAAGTTATGGACGACCTTGGCTACCACAGCTTCTGGGCTGCGGAACACCATTTTCAGCACGAGGGCAACGAGACCATACCAAACCTGCTTTTGCTCTACGTTCACCTGGCCAATATCACCAAGAACCTGAAATTTGGCTGTGGCTTCAACATCAACACCATGTGGCACCCACTGCGACTGGCCGAGGACTACGCTACGGCCGATATTCTGACCAATGGCCGGGTGATTTTTGGCGTGGGCCGGGGCTACCACTCCCGCGAGGTCAACACCTTCGGAGTCCCCAGCATCGACATCGACAACGAACTCAACCGAGAGATCTTTGAAGAACAGGTTGAGATCATCATGAAGGCCTTCAATGAGGAGTCCTTCTCGCACAAGGGTAAGCACTACACGCTGCCGCCGGAGGTGCCCTACCGGGGTTACACACTGAAGGAGCTTACCCTGGTTCCTCGGCCAAAAACCCTACCAGTAGAAACCTGGCAGCCCATGGTCAGCGCCAGCCAGCCAGCTATGGATTTCATGGCCAAACACGGCATCCAGCCGGTGGTTGGCGGCGGGGCCGTTACGGGTGGTCCGTCCGAAGAGATCATCAAGCGCTGGACAGAAACCTTGGTAAACCACGGCTACAAAGACATTCAACTGGGCAGCAGGCTGACCATTGGCCTGCCCACGTTCATCGCCGACACCGAGAAAGATGCCATCAACCAGTCGCGCAAATACCTGGAAGAGGACATGAAGATGTTCGGCCCCTTGGGCTTCTTCCGTGGCTTCACTCCAGAGATGCTGGACGCTCTGAACGACCCCAAGCGCGCGCCCACCGCCGGGTTGCCCACCATGGAAGACGCTGTAGCGGCGGGTTCCTGGCTCTGCGGCACCTCCGAGATGGTTACCGACAAACTAATGGAGCTTCAAGACCGGTACCCCGGACTTGAGTACATGCACGTTGGGTGCGGCCGACAGGGCACGCCATTAGAAGTGATGATTGAACAGTTGGAGCGGTTTGGCAAAGAGGTCATGCCAAAGTTCCACACACAATCGGCTTAACCCGCTGGGATGAAAATCCCCAAAGTGGAACTTAAACCAAGGAACGTAGATGAACGATTCGCCTAAACCGGATGGCCCAGTTTCGGGGGGTAGTCCCGAGGGGCCTGCGGAGGACGAGAGCGCTGCCATCTCAACTCAATCACCCAAACCCAGGTGGGCGGTATTTGAAGTGCTGTGGGTCGCCCTAAGGCTTGGTCTAACTTCATTCGGCGGCCCCATCGCCCATCTAGGTTATTTTCGTGAGGAGTACGTCGTCCAAAGGCGTTGGCTGGATGAAACCAGCTATGCCGACGTGGTTGCTCTTTGCCAGTTCTTGCCGGGTCCGGCCAGCAGCCAGGTGGGCATCGCCGTTGGCTACATCCGCGCCGGGATGGCGGGCGGGCTGGCTGCTTGGATCGGATTCACCTTGCCATCGGCGTTGGCTCTGGTGCTGTTCGCCTATGGGGTTGAGGAGTTCGATGTCATTGACGCTGGCTGGCTACACGGGCTAAAGCTGGCCGCGGTGGCTGTTGTGGCCCAAGCGGTTTGGGGCATGGGCAGAAGTCTTGCGCCGGACCGGGAAAGGGCAACCATCGTCATCGTTGCCGCTGTTGCGGCTCTGGCCTGGCAGTCCGCGATCATGCAAATCTTGATAATTCTGGTATCGGGATTCGCCGGCTGGAAGTTGCTCAAGGTGGACACTGTCCCGGCTAGCAAGGACTCTCTTTCGACGTTCATTCCCAAATGGATGGGCATAGTTGCGCTGGTGCTCTTCTTCGCGATACTGGCCGGATTGCCCTTCGCACGGCAATTTGAATCGAACCAGACGCTGGCAATCTTCGATAGTTTCTTCCGTTCTGGCTCATTGGTTTTTGGTGGCGGACACGTGGTGCTCCCTCTGCTCCAATCTGAGGTCGTGGGACCAGGTTGGATGACCAACGCCGAGTTTGTCGCTGGCTACGGAGCGACACAGGCCGTGCCAGGCCCCCTGTTCACCTTCAGCGCTTATATGGGCGCGGTTATAAGTCCTGGGCCTGGAGGGATCGTCGGTGGAGGGCTGGCTCTGATCGCGATATTCCTGCCCTCGTTCTTGCTTATAACCGGAGTCCTGCCATTTTGGGGTCTCTTACGCAGGAAAGAAGTCTTTCGATCGGCCTTGAATGGCGTCAACGCCGCAGTGGTAGGACTACTGCTCGCCGCCCTCTACAACCCGGTCTGGACCAGTGCTGTGGAAACGCCCGAAGATTTTGCCTTGACGGTCAGCGCTCTGGGGCTGCTGATGTTTTGGAAGACCCCACCTTGGATGGTGGTGGCCCTAGTAGCTGGCGGAGGCGCAGCAATCGCCTACATCTAGCGTTCTGCATCCGGCGAGCAACCAATGGCATCCAAACCACCAGCCACCCCAGGAGAATCAGAATGTCCACCAACCCAAATGTCCGCCCGCCGGCACCGCCCTTCACCCGAGAGACCGCCTCCCAAAAAGTCCGCATGGCGGAGGACGGCTGGAACACACGCGACCCTGAAAGGGTGGCGACGGCGTACACCGTCGACAGCGATTGGCGTAACCGTGATGTGTTTATCTCCGGCCGCTTTCACATCATCCAATTTCTACAGCAAAAATGGGCCCGAGAGCTGGATTACCGGCTGATTAAGGAACTGTGGGCCTTTAACGATATACGTATCGCCGTCAGGTTCGCCTACGAATGGCACGACGACTCCGACAATTGGTTCCGGTCCTACGGCAACGAGAACTGGGAGTTCAACGAGGACGGCCTGATGTTCCGCCGCCTGGCCAGCGTCAACGACCTGCCCATAGCCGAGCCGGATCGAAAGTACCACTGGCCCCTCGGCCGCCGCCCGGACGACCACCCAGGCTTGTCCGAACTCGGACTATAGCCCGCAGCCGAAATAATAAAAACGAAATGAGGCACAAAAAATCCTTCCCCTTCAGCGATTGTGGAAGGGAAAGGATTTTGTTTTCTGGTCGGGGTGGTCGGATTCGAACCGACGCCCCCCTACACCCCATGCAGGTGCCCTGCCGGACTGGGCCACACCCCGATTCGTACCTACATCGGCGGTTAATCGGGATGATTCTTCGGCATGGTTACCATCCTCTTAAGTGTTGGCGAGTTGAAAATAAATTGCGGCTAATTTGTGGCTAAAATCCTCACTAGGTAAACCAAAGCATTAAGTTTGTCTCAGGCCTCCGGTGACGGGTCTGATCTCACCGCTTGTCTTTCTTAGTACCAATATTCTGGATACCTGAGGTCGCTAGAAAGATTGTTCACTAACAACGCAACGCTTAACAGGATTAGAGTCCCTACCCCTACTGGAGCCAACACATACCAAAATCCCAATTGATGGACAGTCGGTCCACCAATTACGGCTATTAGTGCGGTGGCCCCACCAGGCGGGTGCACAGTGTCGGTTAAAATCATGGCGGCGGTGGCGAAAGATACTGCCAATGCCGCTGCTATCCAATCGGCGCCAAAAAACAGGTAGCAAGCGACACCGACTGTTCCTGACAACAAATGGCCTCCAACCAAGCTTCTTGGCTGCGCTAAGGGACTCTTGGCCATCCCGTATAACAGTACTGCTGATGCGCCAAACGAACCGATGATCAAAGTGGTATCTTGCGCCTCAAGGATCTCGGATGACAAAAGGGCGCACAGACCGATGCCTATAAAAGAACCAATCCAGGCCCATAGAGAGACCTTAATTTTTGAGGGGGAGACTCCGGGCCTTCCAATACTCCTTCTGTGTCCTTTCATCTTAGAGAAATATTTGGTGAGAACCTTACCCAAGTTCCTTGATGATTCCAAATAGACTACCTGCCTCGATCAAATAGGCGGCTAATGCAACGTCTCCAATAACCGCTCGTCGTATCCTTTCTGAAACTCCTCCAAATCGAAGTCAAGACCTGCGTGATCTCTCAATATCTCGCCGAATGAAGGCAATTCGCTTCGGTCGATCCGGTATTCATCTGACCACAGTTTGGAACGGACGAATGCCTTGGGGCAGTGGGTAAACACCTCTTGGACGTGAACGACTATCGCCAATTTTGGAAATTTCCCTTCGAAGGCCATGCTCTCCAGCAATTCATCGTCTCTCACCAGTTGGACTTTGCCGTTGATTCTGAGGGTATCATTCATGCCGGGAATCATGAAGATCAAGCCTACCTGAGGGTTCTTTACCATATTTCTGAGCGTATCCAGCCGATTATTGCCCGGCAGGTCAGGAAT
>Ga0209089_10004317_pt1 | contig 11883 bp, 17 predicted proteins | sample ArcticOcean_MG_C_FD_187431 | JGI IMG/M metagenome (GOLD analysis project Ga0209089, IMG submission 187431) | Marine microbial communities from western Arctic Ocean - ArcticOcean_MG_CB2_150 (SPAdes) (version 2) | ecosystem: Environmental > Aquatic > Marine > Oceanic | place: Arctic Ocean: Canada...
AATGAATTCATAAATTTTGAAATTGATTCACACCGGAAAATTAGATTACTAGAGGGATTAGATGACATAGATCTTACTCTAAAAGAAGATCAAAAAATTGAAAATTTTGAAAAAAATTCTTCTACTGCATCCATATTTGAATAAACACAAAAATTTTTTTTACTGAAAGACTATCTGTATGATTTTTGTTTTCTTCTTCTTGCACCCGGGCCGCCAAACTTCTTTGGTTCTTTTCTCCTTGCATCTCCACTGATCAAATATTTATCATAATCTGCAATTTTCTCTCTTAATTGTTGACGAGTTGTTTTATTTAATGGATGATCTTTTGGTTCTTTTTTAGATTTTGTCCAACCACTTAAAGCTCTTGACATTGCAGTAGCAGATGCATATGCTTGCCCCATGAATCCTCCACCTCTAACTCTTATTGAAATATCCACTTTATCTCTAATCTCTTCACCAACAATTTCTAATGGAGTTAAAATCACTTCTCTTGAAGATTCTGGTTCAATCATCTCAAGTGGAATATTGTTTATTCTAATTTTTCCTACACCTTTTGTAATGTATACGTGTGCACTAGATGTTTTTCTTGATGCATAGTAAATCTCAGTCTTAGGAATCAAAAGTTTGTTCCTCCAATGTATCTGCTTATTTCTGCCATTGTTGTATATCTTGATGTATCATGTCTTATCTTTGCATTTTCAAATTGAATTTTTTCTAGACCTTTCACTTCTTTTGGAACTCCGATGTAAGTTCTTAATCGTGATAAATCAGTTTTTCCAGACGGTTTATCTTCATATGGAAGCATTCCTCTAATCATTCTTGCAATTACTGTATCTGGTCTTCTAGGATGTTTAGGTCCGTGTTTGTAATTGATAATACTGTTAATTTTTAAAAAGTCTCTATACTCTCCAACAATGCTTGATTTTTTTCCACTCATCATAATTCTATCACAATTAACTACTGAAACTCTATTTCCTTTTCTTAATAATTTTGCAACATTTGATGCAAGTCTTCCTGCAATCAAATTTGTACCATCAACAACTATTGGTTTACTCAAGTCAATGACTTGTTGTTGTTCGTTAGCCAATTATTTTCACACCCTTTCCTGTTGGGAATCTTTCAATCATTTCTGAAAATTCTAAGACTTCTCCACCTGATTCTATAATTTTTTTTGCAGCAGAATTTGAAATAGATAATGATGAAACTGAAACTTTATGTGAAATATTACCTGTTCCTAAAATTTTACCAGTAATGACTACTGCATTTCCATCTTCTGTTGTTTGATTAATTTTGGTAAGATTCACAATTTTTTGATTTGATCTTGATTTTTGAACATAATTTGCGACTTTTGCCCAAATTGGTGCATCATTTTCTTTAGATGCCTTCTTCAAGATTTTCAGCATATTTACTTTAGCTTGTGTTGCCATAAGTCAAATCGCCATTTTACCCAAATATAATATGTTGTCTTACTTAATCTCAGACATGATTGTCTTAAATTCGGACAATCTGTTTGATAATTGTTCTACACTTGATAATATGATGTGTTTTGGATCAAGCGCCCCTGTTGATTCCACTGTTAAAACTCTCTCATCATCTTTTTCAGACTCAGTTAATGTTGCAATATTTGCTGAATTCCATCTTGCATGTTCTGTTCCTTTACCCAATCTTGCATATGCTTCGAACTTTAATGATTGACCTGGTGCAAGAGTAATTATTGGAATATTATCTGATGTAGGGATTACACTGTCATCTTGTGATTTTAAATCTCCTGACAAAATTGTTCTTGTTTCATCAAAAATACCTGAATCCAACGTGAGCATTATCTTGTCACTCTCATTTCCATGCTTAGATGCTTCCAAATCGGTCTTTAAAGGAATCATGCCCACTCTATGAGCGACACCTTCATCTGCTAACACTGATGAATTCTCTAAAACATCTATACTTTCAATTGCGTAAACTGGAACTCCATTTAGACAAATCCTTCTTAATGCATTTGTATATTGAAGTGGAACGCCCTTAATCTTTACAGATACTTTCTGTTCATTTGCATTAATAATTTCTAGAGACAAATCTTAATCAAAAAATATATTGTACTAATAAAAATGTAGTACTTTTTTCATCAGAGATAAATATGAATGTGCTTTGATCCCTATATTATGGATAAAGTTACTGTTGTCAAGTATAGTTTTGAGAATGAAAAATTTGAAATATTAGTAAAGCCTGATCCTGCATTTGATTACAAATTAGGCAAAATTTCTGAGATATCAAAAATACTTGTCTCTGATGAAATATACACTGATTCTGGAAAAGGTAAACGTGCATCTAGCGAACTACTTTTCAAAGTCTTCAAAACCGATGATGAGACAAAAATAGCTGAAATTATGATGCAAAAAGGGGAACTAAATCTTACTATCGAACAAAGAAAAAAAATGACTTCAGACAAACGCAAACAGATTGTCACTTTTATTGCTAAGACATATGTTGATCCTAGAACACATTTTCCACATCCTCCATTAAGAATTGAACAAGCAATGACAGATGCACGTGTTTCAGTGGATCCATTCAAAAATCCTGATGAACAAATTAAAGATATTGTTGAAAAACTACGACCTGTCATTCCATTGAAAACTGAAAATTTAACTCTTGAAATTTCCGTCCCTGCGCAATTTGTGGCACAATCTTACACTGTGCTAAAATCAATTGGCAGTTTAAAAAAAGAAGATTGGCAACCAAATGGCTCATTAAAAGCAATACTTGAAATACCCGCTGCCGCAAGACCAAACGTGATCGATAGACTAGGCGCAATTACAAAAGGTACTGCTAATGTTGAGGTACAAAAATGAGCGGTGAAAAAAAACGTCATGTAATTCCTGGCGAAGTAATCACATCTGGCCCTTATAGAGCTGAGCAAAACACTATTCAGGTCGGAGATAATATTGTATCAACTATTATTGGTTTATCTGATGTGCACGATGGTAGTGTTAGAGTAATTCCTCTTACTGGTGGTTACATGCCAAAAGATGATGATTTAGTAATTGGAAAAATTGCATCTCATTCTTCATTATCATGGACTGCAGACATTAATTCTTGTTACGTTGGGATGCTTCCTGCTAGTGATGTTTTCGGTAGAGATTATTCTTCAAGCTCTGATGATATGACTGCTAAATTAGCTAAAGGTGATTTAATTGCTGCAAGAATCGTAAATGCTGATAAAACTCGTGATCCACTTATTACAATTAGCGGTCGTGAATTAGGTAAGATTGATTCAGGCGAATTAGTAAAAATCTCTCCAAATAAAGTACCCCGATTAATTGGTAAACGTGGTTCAATGATACAAATGATTGAATCGTCAACTAATAGTCAAGTCACTATAGGTCAAAATGGATTACTTGTTGTTTCTTCTGATGATCCAAATGGATTATTAAAGGCGGTACAGGCAATTGAATTGATCGAAGAACAAGCACATGTTGCAAATTTAACTGATCAAGTAAAAGAAATGTTGGAATCAAAAAGTGAATAAAAATGGGTGGAAGAGACACAGATATTGTATTATTAGATGAAAACGGAATTCGTTCTGACGGACGTAAAGTCAACGAAACCAGAAAAGTTACCATAAAAGCAGGAGTTTTAAAAAATGCTAATGGTTCTGCATACATTGAATTTGGTGATAATAAAATTCTCGTAGGTGTATATGGTCCTAGAGATGTTCATCCAAAACACATGTCTGATACCGACACAGGAATTTTACGTTGCAGATATCACATGGCTCCATTTTCTGTAGGGGAGAGAAAAAATCCTGCGCCATCAAGAAGAGAAATTGAAATTAGTAAAGTCATCAAAGAAGCATTAGAACCTGCAGTTATGCTAAAAGAATTTCCTAGAACTGCAGTTGATGTTTACATGGAAGTATTACAAGCAGATGGTGGTACAAGATGTGCTGCATTAACCGGTGCATCTGTTGCATTAGCTGATGCAGGAATTCCAATGCGTGATTTGGTAGCAGGATGTGCTGCAGGTAAAGCTGCTGATGCTGTTATACTTGATGTAAACAATGAAGAAGACCAAGCAGGTCAAGCAGATCTTCCGATTGGCTATATGCCAAATTTGAAAAAAATTACTTTATTACAATTAGATGGTGTATTGACTCCTGAAGAGTATAAACAGTGTATTGAAATTGGAATTGAAGGTTGTAATCAAGTTTATGAAATACAGAAAAAAGCATTACAAGACAAATTCTTTTCAACCGGTGAAAAACAATGAGTGACGGTTTAATTATTGATCAATTGAAGAAAACTCAAATTCTTGAATTACTTAAAGAGGGAAAACGTGTTGATGGTCGTCAATTTGATGAACCACGTAAATTAACTATAGATACTGGAGTAATTCCAAAGGCTGAAGGTTCAGCACGTGCAAGACTAGGTGATACTGAAGTTGTTGCTGGAGTAAAAATTCAGCCGGAACGTCCATTTCCGGATACTGGTGATAAAGGAATGCTAATTTGTACTGCAGAAATATTGCCAATAGCACATCCTTCTGCTGAAACTGGTCCTCCACAACCACATGTTGTTGAATTGGCAAGAGTTACTGATAGGGGAATACGGGAAAGTGGAATGTTAGATATGAAACAGCTTGTTTTAGAAAAAGACAAATCTGTAATTGGTATCTTTTGTGATAATGCTGTAACTGATCATGATGGCAATTTATTTGACGCATGTTCATATGCATCAACTGCAGCAATCAATTCGTGTAAAATTCCTAAATATGAAATGCAAGATGAAAAACCTGTAAAAATTGAAGATGAATTCATTGAACCTCCTATTACAACTTTGCCTGTATCTGTAACAATGGCAAAAATAGGTGATTTCATTGTGGTTGATCCTACTATTGAAGAATGGGGTATAATGGATGCACGAATTACAATTACATCTAATTCTGATGGTAATGTCGTTGCACTTCAAAAAGGTGGCTCTGATGGATTTACTCAAGAAGAATTAATCAAATGTGCTGAGATATCAATTAAGGTCGGCAGTAAGATAAGAGAAATTATAAAAGAATCAAAATAACGTGATAATTAGAATGGCAAAAAAACAAACTACACTAAAAGGACTTGGTCCACGATATGGAATTAAAATTCGTAAGCAATTTACCCAAGTTCATCATTTGATGAAGAGTAAAAGAAAATGTCCTGAATGTGGTGGTTCTATAATCCGTGAAGCAGTTGGAATTTGGATTTGTAAAAAATGTGGAATTAAAATAGCTGGAACTGCATATGACGTTAAGCTTTAACGCAAAAATTCAATTCTCTTCAGATAAAGAAAATTATTCAATATACCATTCAATTAATACTGATAATGAATTTTATCCAGAAAACCCAACAAAAACAAAAATTTCTCTTGATAAGGAGATTATCATAGAACTAGAATCAAATCATCTGCCACATCTACGTGCGAATCTAAATTCTACCTTACGTTTGTTGCAGGCCTCTTATGATACCATAAACTCTGTAAAGGTATAATAAAACAACAATAAATCCTAAACTATGTCTGCAGGACAACAAATGCCTCCTTGGTTACAAGAACAAATCACAAAAATGCAACAATCTCAACAAAATCTACAATCAATTCTAATGCAAAAACAACAAGTTGAGATGGAAAATGTAGAATCTGACAGAGCTTTAGAAGAATTAAAAAAAGCATCTGACGATGACCAAGTTTTCAAATATGCTGGCTCAATCCTAATCAAATCTAACAAGAAATCTCTGATCGATGAATTGGAAGAAAAAAAGGAATTATCTAAAACAAAATCCATTGTCTTGGCAAAACAAGAAGAACGACTAAAAACTAGTCTTAAAGAACAAGAACAAAAAATCCAGGAAATGTTAAAGAACCCAAATCCTCCTAACGCTGATAAATCATCATCATAACGCCTTAACAAATTTTAACATAGAGACTATAACTTAATTATGAAAATTGAACAATTACGAATCATTGTTGATGAGCGAGAAAAAAAGAGCGGTATTCCAAAACTTTTGTCTTCAATTGGGGTAAAAACTGAAATCAAAACACTTCCAATAGGTGATTACATTGTTGCTCCAGAAACTGTAGTTGAGAGAAAAAGTATAAGCGATTTACTCTCTTCTGTATTTGATGGTCGTTTATTTGATCAATGCAGTAGACTAATTGAACACTATCAACATCCTGTCTTACTGGTAGAAGGAAATGTAGATGAAATTGAACAATTAACTGACAATCCTCTAATATTTTATGGAGCGCTGGCTACTGTTGCACTAGAATTTAAAATTCCAATTATCCCAACTCCAAGTGCAATACACACTGCCAAATTATTAGTATCACTTTCTACTCGAAAAGAACTAACAAAAGGTCCTTTTCTTAAAAAAATTAAAAAATCAAACAATATTGAAAAACAACAACTTTCTGTTTTGTGCAGTCTGCCTGGGGTTGGTGAAAAGTCTGCAATCCGGTTACTAGAAAAATTTGGAACTCCTCTTAATGCATTATGTGCTCCTATTACTGATCTTGCAAAAACTCCTGGATTGGGTGAATCAAAAGCCAAAAAAATTAAAAAAATGCTACAAAATAAGAACAAAAATTATAAGAAATCTGGACAAAAAACATTACATGAATCCTAGATTGATTTTTTAATTAATTTTCTATTCAATTTGTTTCCGCATATAGGACATTCTTTTTCTTTTGAAAATTCTTTTCCACATATTGAACAATAACTAATCCATTTTCCAACAGTGTTGATGCCTTGAGTCATGAGTGAATCTGTTTTGATTTTCAATTGTTTAGCAACATTTGTAACTGCAAAATCATCTGTAATTAGTCCAATTTTATTTTCTAAAGCTAATGCAATAATTGATACATCTTGTTCAGAGATGGTTACGCTGTCTCCCGTCCTTTCTGATGCATCTCTTACAACATTAATGGAATCATTGCTTGGATCTCTTATCTGAAGTCTACCTGTTTGTTGTAGCATCTCAAGTGCCCCATGTTTTCTCTTAATATGTTGTATTTCGTCATACACTGCATTAGTTGTCATAAAAAAATCATTAGACACAAACGGTATTCCTGCATAAAATGCAGTAGCATCTAAAACTCTAAAAACCAAGTTTATTCATTTGTCTTAGACCCTTTTTCTTTAATCGAACAAAAACTGCCTGCTTCTTAAATTTCTTGATAGTAATTTTTTGGTCAATTTCTGATGATTTTATCATCTGTGCATCCATTACTATATTACAATCATGTGAACAGTTTATCTCAATTTTTTCATCTGGTACAACAATTGATGGTAGTCTATGTACTGGTGCAACTGGTGTTATGATCAGCACATCTAAACTTTCATGTAGCAATGGACCTCCAATTGAAAAAGAATGACCTGTAGAACCACTAGGTGTTGAAATTATCACTCCATCCATTTTTTGCTTTACAGTATCGCTTTGAAATTTAATTTCAAATTCTGCAGTCTTTGTTAGATTTTTACGATTAATGTAAATTTCATTTAATGCAGGTGCAAATTCTTCCCCATTACATGATGCAACAACTCTAGTTCTTTTATCCAACCAAATTTGGTTTTTTGTAATCGCAGTCATTGCATCATCAAAATCATCCAATGTAATTTCTGATAGAATTCCTCTATTTCCTCCAACGTTAATTGTTAAAATTGGAGTTTCATTTCGTAGATTCCTAAAGGCTCTCAATGTTGTCCCATCTCCTCCTAACGTAACGACCAAATCTAATTTTATTTTGGACAATTCTTCAAGTGATTCTACTTTTTTAGCTCCTGAAACAGAAACTGGTGAAATTGTATAGATGCTGATCTTTTTTGCTATTAGCTTCTTTGAAATCATCTCTGCAGCATCTTCAGAAACTTTTGAGCCAAATTTGCTTACAATTGCTACTTTCTTTAGTTTCAAGCAGTCTCTTCAACCTATATCGTGTTTAAAAATGATCGTGCCTTATCATGAACAACTGTCAAATCCTAAACATATCTCAGTTAATGATTTTATTGGATTAATAATTCCAACAAATTATCTTGTAACGCCCTAAAATTTGTCAAAGTCTCACGCAGAAATAATACACTAAAAACTATTTTATGTATATTTTATATTAATAATGCCTTATTCATTAATCGATATGTTGAATAATTCCAAAAAATTATTTTCAAACGCAAAAAAAGTAATTCCTTCTGGGGTTAACAGCCCCGTACGTTATTTTGAACCTTATCCATTCTTTGTAAAACGTTCACACGGCTCATCTTTATGGGATGAAGATGGAAATAGATTTATTGATTTCTGTAATGGCTATGGCGCATTATTGTTAGGTCATACAAGAAAAGAAATTATTAATGCAGTATCAAACCAAATGAAGAAAGGTACTTTATACACTGCCCCAACTTCCTTAGAAATTGAATTATCAAAATTAATCATAAATAATTTTCCATCAATTCAAAAAGTACGAACTGTTAACACTGGTGCAGAAGCTACAATGACTGCAATTCGACTCGCAAGAGGCTTTACAAAAAAGAAAAAAATCATCAAGTTTGAAGGATGCTATCATGGTGCATATGATACTGTTCTAGTAAAAGCAGGTTCTGGTTCTGCACATAATGGAATATCTGTATCTGATGGTGGTTTAGACGAAGTTTCTCGTAATACCTTGGTAGTTCCTTACAATAATGTTGATGAACTTGAGAAAATTTTATCTAAAAATAAAGATGTAGCAGGACTAATTGTTGAACCAGTATTAGCAAACATGGGATTAGTTCTTCCTGAAAAAAACTTTTTAAAAGATTTAAGAAAAATTACCATGCAATATGATATTCCATTAATATTTGATGAAGTAGTAAATGGATTTAGAATTTCTGAAGGTGGGGCTCAACAGAAATTTGGAATTAAACCTGACATTACAACTCTTGGGAAGGCACTAGGAAATGGATTTACTATATCTGCGGTGGGTGGTAAAAATGAAATAATGAATCTTCTATCTCCTGGCGGTAAAGTATATCAAGCAAGCACTTTTGCGGGTAATCCAATTTCTGTTGCAGCAGCAATTAGCTCAATTAAAACAATTAATAAAACCAAAAATAAATTATATCCAAAATTAGAACGTTATTGTAAAATGATGGTTGATGAAATAGATGATCTTGCAACTGATTATAGAATACCACACACAATTAACTCAATTTCATCAATGTTTCAAATATTTTTTACAAATCAAAAGGTTATTGATTACAAAACCTCAAAAAAATCAAGTACAAAAAAATTCCATAAGTTATTTACAAACTTACTTAAAAATGACATATTCATTGCTCCCTCTCAATATGAAACTGTATTCTTATCTGATGCACACACTGATCAAGATATTACGAAAGCATTAGGTGCTTATGGTTTATCATTAAAGGCAATGAAAAATTGAATTACAAATTAGGTACGCGTGGTAGTCGATTATCTCTTTCACAAACAAATTGGGTTTTAGACGAACTCAAAAAAACTAATTCATCATTATCATTTGAAATTGAAAAAATCACGACACAAGGTGATATTGATACAAGACCATTATTCACAATGGAACAAAAAGGAATCTTTGAAAAAGAAATTGATCGTGCAGTGTCTGAAAAAAGAGTGGATTTTGCTGTTCATAGTATGAAGGATGTTCCTTCAACTTTAGACTCTTCACTTACTATTGCATGTGTCCCAAAACGTGAATCTGTAAATGATGTCTTGATAACAAATGATGGGTTCACACTAGATTCTATTCCATCTGGTTCTACAATTGGGAGTAGCAGTCTAAGACGTGCAGTTCAAATTTCAAGAAAACGTCCTGATCTAAATGTTAAACCAATTAGAGGTAATATTGAAACAAGAATTAACAAAGTCACTGAAAAAAAAATTGATGGTATTGTTCTTGCAAAAGCTGGAATTTCTAGATTGCGTGTGGAAGTAAAACACTCCATATTATCTAAAGATGAATTTCTTCCATCACCAGGCCAAGGTGCACTAGCTATCATCTGTAGAAGTGATGATTCAAAAACAATTGAAATGTTAAAAAAAATTGAAGACAAAAATTCTCGAATTGAAATAGAAGCTGAACGTTCATTATCTGAACACATTGATTCTGGTTGTAGATTCCCTGTTGGGGCTTATGCTTCTGTAAAGTCAGATTCATTAATTCTAAAAGTAGGTGTTTATTCTATGGATGGAAAAAAATCAATTCTCATAGAAGAAAACGGCACAATTGATAATCCCTCAGAGCTGGGTAAAAAAATTGGAAATAAGTTAAAGTCACAAGGTGTATCCGAGATTGCTTCTAATTGGAGAGAAAAACTGGAAGAGTGGAATAACCAATGACTGGAAAAGTGTATTTAGTTGGTGCAGGACCTGGAGATCCCAAATTAATTACATTACGTGCAGTTGAATTATTAAAAGCAGCAGATGTTGTTCTTTATGATCGACTAGTTAGTAAAAAAATAATTTCTATGATTCCAAAACGCACAAAAGTAATTTACGTTGGTCGTGCAGTTGGTGATGATACACAACATCAAAATGGAACAAATGAACTAATGGTAAAGTATGCAAAATTAAACAAAATTGTTGTTAGACTAAAGGGTGGTGATCCAATTATCTTTGGACGGGGTGGCGAAGAAGCAGAATTTTTGAAATCATTTAAAGTAAAATATGAAATAGTTCCTGGAATCACTTCTGGAATTGGTTCTGCAACGTACGCTGGAATCCCATTAACACATAGAAAATTTGCGTCATCTGTAGTATTTGTCACTGGTCACGAGGACCCTGAAAAAAATGAGGAAATTGTAAAATGGAAAAAAATTGCAAAATCAGTTGATACTATTGTTATAATGATGGGTCTTTCAAGACTTGGAATTATATCAAAACAACTTATTGAAGGCGGAATGAAAAAATCAACTCCTGTTGCAGTTATTCAAAATGGAACAACACCAAAACAAAAAATGATTGTTGGTACTTTGACTAATATTACAAACAAAGTCAAAAAAGAAAAAATCTCCCCTCCTGCAAATATAATTATAGGTGAAGTTGTTAATTTGCATAAAATTATAGGATGGAAAAAATGAGTCAAGAAAAAACCATTGCCATCACTCGTTCAAAAGATGACTCTGAAGAATTCATCGAATTAATTACAAAACACGATGCAATTCCAATCACTCTGCCAACTATTGAACTTGTTAGTAAGGGTGAGAAAATCGTTGATGAATTCCTAAATTCTGTAAAAACTGAAAATCCGGATTTTTCTGTTTTTATGAGTTCTAAAGCTGTAAAATTATTAATTGAGAGTTCTAAAAAAACATCAAAATTTGATGAATTACGACTTGCAATTGCCAATACCATTGTAATAGCAGTTGGTCCTAAAACTAAAGATGCACTAGAAAATGAAAACATCAAAGTTTCATACATGCCAACAAGATACTCTTCTGTTGGTGTTGGGGAGGTTTTTACAAAATTAGACGCTGTTGGAAAAAAGGTAATTGTTCCTAGAAGTGGTGCCTCTACCCCATTTCTTAAGGATCTTCTTGAAAAAATTGGACTTGAAATTATTGAATTACATCTTTATGATGTATGTGCATTTAGCGATACTTCTCAATGGAATGAATTTAGAACTCTTTTTTCACAAAATTCCATTGATGGATTAATATTCACAAGTGCTTCTTCTGTTAGAGCATTTTTTGAAATAATGACAAAAGACTTTGAACATTCTCAGCTTTTAGAAAACCTTGACAAAACTAAGGTAATAGCAATTGGTCCATTCACTGCAAATGAATTAAAAAAATTCAATGTCCAAAATATTATTGCTGATGTTCATACTGTAGCTGGCTCTGTTGATGTAATTG
>Ga0209089_10004321_pt1 | contig 11879 bp, 10 predicted proteins | sample ArcticOcean_MG_C_FD_187431 | JGI IMG/M metagenome (GOLD analysis project Ga0209089, IMG submission 187431) | Marine microbial communities from western Arctic Ocean - ArcticOcean_MG_CB2_150 (SPAdes) (version 2) | ecosystem: Environmental > Aquatic > Marine > Oceanic | place: Arctic Ocean: Canada...
GGAGGAAGAATCCTCCAGCCCGGTCGAGAGCCACAATTCTCAGATGGGGAGAAGGCGGCTCTCGAGTCGATCCGGAATCATCTGAGCCAGCAACTGTACGACCCCGCCCGCGCCGAGGATCTGGCGAGTCTCATCGGGGTGGAGCAGGGGCTGGTCGAGAAATTGCATGCATTTCTGATCGACCGAGGAGAGGTGATCCGGATCGCCACCGATGTGGCGCTGCTGGCAGAGGCGATCCCGGCAGCGGTCAAGAAACTCGCGGAACTGTTCGAGCGAGAAGGAGCGTTTTCCGCATCCCAGGCGAAAGACCAGCTGGGCACCACGCGTAAGTTTGCCATCCCGCTGCTGGAGTATCTCGACAAGAACGGCTGGACGCGCCGTAACGGAGACCGCCGAGAGATTCGTCAGGATAAACTGCAAGAGTTGTCCTGATCCGCATCCGCGGTGGGGTGCACCACTATTCGGTGTGTTCGGAGTTCTTCTTCGGGACCAGCAGCGCCAGGATCACGCCCAGCAAAAAACCCACTCCGGGGCCGATGTACAGCCCGTAGAGGAAACCGACGAACCCGTCCTCCTTTGCTCCAAACGAGTTCGGATCGGAGTGTGAATACTCGACGATGAGCATTCCGATCACGGGACCGGCTACGAGCCCGATCAGGGTCAGCGGAAGCACGATCAGTAGTAAACGTGTCCTAAGCACGATCAGCAGTAAACGTGTCATACTTGTCCTCCTCGGGTGCGGTTCATTTCTCCGAAATGAGATCGGCGTTGATGCCGTCTCCACCTTCGGAGCCGTCGGCTCCAAGGCAGAGCACCGTGACGCGAGTGGTGCTACTGCGCAGTTGATAACCATGACCCCATGGATCGGTATCGGGAATCGAAAAGCGATCCTTCAGCGTCAACTCAGCGAGGTCTCTGGGCCAGCGGCCTTCATCGAGGAAGAAAAGCCGGGCTGCAGCGCCGATTCCCGCCATGTCGGAGTTGGCCCGTTGTTGCGGATCTTTGCGGCTACTTCGAGACTGTGAGGCTTTCGATGGGGCGACAATCACCTCGTCATCGAGAACTCGTAGCGTCGCTCCGTAGCCGCCGCCACCATTTTCAACCAGCAGCATCAAGGAGTTGGACCCTCGCTGGAGGGAAGCTCGCACCAGATGGCGCATCGGGTCGATCCCCTGCTGGGCAAAGTCCTCGACCAGCAGTTGATCTCCCACCTTCAGAATGCAGCCGTCGTCGCTACCGAGGGCGATCGAAACTTCTCGATCATCAGGGCTGTAGAGGGTGCATTCGAGAACCACGACGCAGTTTTCCCCTCGTCCCCGTCCGGTGGCGTATCGACTCAGGTCGACGATGCCATCCGGGTCTGCAAGAACCGTTTGCAGAACCGGGCGATCGGCTCGTGCCATCGCCAGCACCTCTCGCAATCCACTCTCCCCATGAACCGCAAACGGTTCCGAGGCAGACCAGCGAATCACCGACTGGCCGGGCAGCAGGTGAGTCACTTCTGAGGAGTGGGGAGCGAACGCCTTCAGTCCAGATTTCTGCAGTTGATCGCTCAAGATGTCGCCGGCTACATCTGCAACCAGTGCCCGAATTGCCACCACCCGGGTCCATGGATCGGATTGATCCGATGCGGCGATGGTGGTCAGTATCTGGAGGATCTCCGGATCATTGCCACAGCCGATTCTTTCGATCAGACGGCAGGCGGACAATCTCACCAGGCGAGCGGGATCTTCGATGCCCCATCGAGCGAGGGTCCGAGCGGTCGGCGAATCCATGGCGCAGGCATGGAGCATCGAGCAGCGTTGGTTCGGCTGCCGCGCTTGCCATTCGGCGAAGAGCATCGCTGGATTCTCACCATGTTTTTCAAGCCAGTTTCGAGCGCCTTCGACCGGTGGAGTGTATTTTCCATCGCCATCGGCATCGACGAAGACTGGATTGGTGATGGCGATCGGAAGAACAGGGCGCTTGGATCCCGGTACGATGGGATCCAGGCTGTCATCCCCCTCGACTCGCAGCGAGATCCAGCCGTCAGTGCGAACCGGTATCTTGCGCTGATCCACCAGCCGGACGATCTCCCTGCTGTCGGTGACTGGAATTGTCTCGACGACATCTCCATCGACGATGACCAGAACCCGGTCGACATCGATCCAGTCGGCAGCCTGGACGTGAGTCTTCAGCTGAACTGCCGCTCGCTTGGCCGAGACCATCTCGCCCATCTGGGCACCATCGACGGTGAAGGTGACAAAGGGTCCAAAGGTGGTGACGATCTGCCCCTTTTTCACGCCATCACAGACCTCTTCCACCGAGATCTCTGCGGGTCGATCACTCGAACTGGGGAAGTAGTTTCGCGGCCAGCCTGCGAGGTTGGAGGAAACCGTGTGGCTGTCAGAATTTCCGACACCTGTGATCCTGGACCCGTGATTGAGCAGATTGTGCCAGTCCTGTAACGCCCAGTGGCGGCTCGATCCGACCACCTGATCGGTATCGTTCGCGTCGTAATATCCCCAGCCGGCATTTTCGTTGAAGATCTCGACGCTATCGAAATCGACTGACCAGTTCTTCTCCACCGATCCACCTGTGATGGGATCCAGACCGGCCACCCTGAAGTAATCGATGCCTTCCCAGCGGGGATGATTGACCTGGACCACCGGGATGATTCCAGAGGAGTCTCCACTGGCGCGGACCGCCTTGAACAGTGCCGGGCCATCGTCAGACTTGCGATCGAATACGTCGGCCCACGGAACCAGTGGGAACGCATTGAAGTGGCCCAGAGGAACGGAGATCTCGTTGCCCACGATGCCCTGGAACTGCTCCTCGGCGCCCAGTTCAGAAATGACATCCGAGTAGTCGGTGTGAACGTTGTGATCGGTGGCGATTCCGACCTCTAGCGCCTCGCTGGCGATACTGATGATTCGCTCCGGCATGTTGCTGTCGCCATGGCCCGAGTGAGTCAAGGTGTGGAGGTGGTAATCGGCAGCGGCCCAGCCGCGGCTATCGACCTGATGCTCCAGTGAGAAGACCAGCCGGACCGTCTGATCCTTGCCGACCGAGATCGATTGTCGGTCGATGCTCCATTCGGGGCCACGACTGGCATAGATCAGCCAGTCGCCAGTCGCCATGGTGATGCTGCCGGCACCGGAGAGAGTACAGATCACATCGGGGCGAATCGCCAGGTCGAGAGGTTTCGCGTCTCGGTTGAGGAAGAGTGCAGGCACCGATCCATCGGGGTTGCGAAAGGTGAGTCGAGCGGCAACCGTCTTGCCAGCGGAGTCCTCGATTCGGAACTGGATCACTCCTCGGTCACCCGTGCCTCCAGCAGCATCCGCAACATCGGATGCCGCAAGCATCATCGAGGGGAAAGAAACGACGGACAACAAGAGAGTGATGAGCATTTGATCCTCCTCTGAACCGACCGGATTGTAGCGTCAAATTGCAGGTGGGAACTACTCAGCAGCGATAGATATGGAGGTCCGGATGGTCGTGCAAGCAGGTTCCAGGGATCCTTGGATCGTAGGGAGCCCTCAGGCAACGATCGAGGATGGCGGCTTTTTTTCGTTGCGGAACCAGCAGGTAGATCCGTTCGATGGCTCGCAGTAGATCGAGGCCGATGGTGATCGCCTGGAGTGATTTTGGCGCAGGCTCGGCGAAATTATCTTTCAGTGTCTCCTGGCTCAGATCGACGGCGTGATAGCCGGATGGGGGATCATCGCAGGGCTCATTGAAGGCGATGTGCCCATTCGACCCGAGCCCCAGGATGGCAGTACGGGGGGGGCCGTTCTGGTCGATCAACTGCGACAGTCTCTGGACCTCCGATGAAGCCGTTGCGGCCGGATCGATCGAGTGAATCCTGTTCGATTCGATGCCGAGGGGGTCAAAGACCTGATCTCGCAGGGTAGCTCTGAAACTCTTCGATCCAGCGGGGGGAGGGAGGTACTCGTCGAGTTGTAGAAAGTGAAGTTGGCGCCACATTTTTGCGGAAGAGGAGTCCTGGACCAGAGCCTCGTAAAAGGGCTCTGGGGACTTACCCGTGGGGATGCAGATCCACTGCTCCGGCTCCAGGTGATCGGCCAGGTCTCTCAACAATCGGCGGGCGAGGGACCGGGGATCGGCCTCTTGAATGAAGGTTGGTTTTGCCATGGTGGTTGCGCCGATCAGGTCCAGAACTGGGGAGCCGTCAGATGGCCCAGAGTTCGAAGCCTAGAGGATTCGAGGGGAGAGGCCAAGGGAGGTGGGCAGGAAAGTTGGCAGGGGACGAAAATTCATGGGCGGAGGAGAGGAAATCGCCTTGGATTCGTGTTTCCTGAGTCCCCTCCCCGTATGATCTTGCTGGAGACGATCCAGACTCTTGTCAGGGGCCTGGTCAGTCGACCTACCTCCTCCGATCGGACAGCAGCGGGGCAGGTTCAAAGAGTGAATGGGTGAGGACCGTAGAAGGTGAAGAAAATTCTGGGAGTCGAGGAAGAGCAATGAAGATATACGATCACATCCTGGAAACGGTGGGGGGAACACCACTGGTTCGATTCCACCGGGTCAGCCGTGGCCTCTCTGGAACCATCGTGGCCAAACTCGAGGCGTTCAACCCCGGTGGGTCGGTCAAGGATCGCATCGCAGTCCACATGATCGATGCAGCCGAGCGTGAGGGTGCGATCCAGCCTGGTGGCACCATCGTCGAGTGTACATCCGGAAACACCGGACTGGGTTTGGCGCTCACGGCTTGTATCCGAGGGTACAAGACAGTCTTCACCATGCCGGATAAGGTGGCGGAAGAGAAATCGAAGTTGCTCAGAGCCTTCGGAGCGGAAGTGATTATCTGCCCGACTGCGGTCGAGCCGGAAGATCCGCGCTCCTATTACTCGGTGGCGAAGAAGATCACCGAAGAGACCGAGAACTCCTTCTGTACCAATCAATACTTCAACCAGTGGAATCCTCATGCTCACTACATCTCCACCGGTCCCGAGATCTGGGACGACACCGACGGAACGGTGACCCATCTGGTTGCAGGAATGGGTACCGGTGGAACCATCAGTGGAATTGCCAAGTATCTCAAGGAACAGAATCCAGAGATCCAGGTGATCGGAGGAGATCCGGTCGGTTCGCTGTACAAGGAGTACTTCGAAACTGGAGTGCTCGGAGTCGCAAACTCCTACAAGACCGAAGGAATTGGCGAGGACATGATTCCCGGCACCATCGACCTGTCGCTGGTAGATCAGGTGATACAGGTCAGTGATGTGGATGCATTTGTCATGGCGCAACGATTGGCCCGCGAGGAGGGGATTCTCAGTGGGTCTTCTGCGGGTACCGCGGTATCTGCAGCACTCGAGGCGGCGAAGGGGATGAAGGAAAATGACCTGATGGTGGTGATCATTCCCGATACCGGAGAGCGCTACCTGAGCAAGGTCTATGATGAGGACTGGTTACGTCGCAATGGACTGGTAGAGAGTGGAATGAACCTCACGGCGGGAGAAATCCTCGATCGGAGGGGCACCCGCAACCATGACCTGCTCTCACTGAGTCCCTCCGGGAAAATCAGGGAAGCGATCGAGATGATGCAGAAGGCCGAGGTCAGCCAGATCCCGATCATCGAGGACGGAAAACCTGTCGGTAGTATTCGCGAAGGCCTCGTCATCGAACGGCTCTTGATGGGAGACTGCGAACTCGACCGTGAGATCGGTGAAGTGATGGAGAGTTCTTTCCCGGTAGTCACTGAAGGGGCTTCATCCGATGCGATCTTCCATTTGCTTGCGAGTCAGCCCTCCAATGCGGTTCTCGTCAATACCGGCGAGGGTCTCCGCATCATCACGAAATACGACATGATTCACTCTGTTAGTGGAAGAAGGTCCTGAAGTGAAGTTTTCGACTCGAGCGATTCATGCCGGGCAAACTCCGGATCCGAGTACCGGCGCGATCATGACTCCCGTTTACCTGACCTCGACCTATGTTCAGGAGAAGCCGGGGACCCATCAGGGGTTCGAATACTCTCGAACAGGAAATCCAACACGAGCCGCTCTGGAAAGAAACCTGGCCTCCCTCGAGGGGGCGAGTCATGGGCTTTGCTTTGCCAGCGGATTGGCCGCGACAGATGCCGTGCTCAAGTTGTTCAAATCCGGGGATCATGTGCTTGCCGGAGACGACCTCTATGGAGGTACTCACAGGATCTTCAAGCAAGTGTTTGAGAAATTTGGAATGCAGTTCGACTTCGTAGATGCGTCAGACTCAAAAAAGTTAATTGAATCGATTCGAGACAATACCCGGATGGTGTGGCTTGAAACTCCTACCAACCCCTTATTGAAGATCAATGATATCTCCGAGATCTCGAAGATCTGTCGTGAGAAATCCATCTTGCTGGTGGTCGACAACACCTTTGCCACACCGTGCCTGCAACAGCCGATCGAACTGGGAGCAGATATCGTGGTGCATTCGACCACCAAGTATCTGGGGGGACATTCCGATGTCGTGGGTGGGGCTCTGATCACAGCCGACGATGACCTTCATCAGCGACTCGCCTTCATCCAGAATGCATCCGGAGCGATTCCAGGCCCACTCGATTGCTTCCTTACCCTGAGGGGGATCAAGACGCTGGATGTCAGGATGGAGAGGCACTGCAGCAATGCAGATCGGATCGCTCGCTGGTTGCAGGATGATCCGAGGATCGAGCGGGTTTTCTTCCCGGGACTGGAGGATCACCCCGGTCATGAAGTGGCCATGCGACAGATGTCGGCTCCCGGTGGAATGGTGTCATTTATTCTGACCGGTGATTCCGAGGAGGAAGCGCGCAAGGTGGTCTCCAGAACCAAGATCTTTGCCCTGGCAGAGAGTCTCGGGGGGGTCGAGAGCCTGATCGAGCATCCGATTTCGATGACACATGGGGCGATCCCGCCAGAGGTTCGCAAGGCCGCGGGACTCAGCGATTCGTTGATTCGTCTGTCCGTCGGAATCGAAGACGTCGGTGATCTCCAGGAGGACCTGGATGCCGCCATCGGTTGATGGCGTTGCAGGGTATTGGCGTTCAGAGCGTCGGCGTTCAGAGCGTCGGCGTTCAGAGCGTCGGTGTTCAGAGCGTCGGTGTTCAGAGTGTCGGCGTTCAGAGTGTCGGTGTTCAGAGTGTCGGCGTTCAGAGGGTCGGTATCGAGTGTCCGCGCGTCTGAAAAAAAAGAGAACCCAAGGGCCACTGAACGGCCAAATGTAACCCTCGGGCCTCAATTTTATGAATTGCTAACTTCTCGTGAAACTTTCAGTTCGACGAATTCCTGGATCGTCATCAAGGTCCTCAGGGATCGGGTGCCCCTTTACATCGATCGGAACGAAGCGATGGGTATCATCGCAGTTCTCTTCCCTTCGGAAATGCAGCCAAGAGGCGCCCTGCGATTTCTCACCGATGAATAGATCTCTTCCGATCGAGGAGATGGCAAAACCAAATCTGGAGTAGGTCGAGCGGGGAGAGAAATGCCTGGCCTTGAAAATCCAGCGACCTCCGTCGAGTTGAAAAAACTCGACAAGACCAGAACTTCCTTCTCCGGGGGCTCCTACCGCTAACAGATCGTCATCGAGAAACTGGACAGAAGACCCGAACCAGCCACTGGTCTGTGGAGATCCTGAAACCAGCACCTCCATCGGCTCGAGCACATCACCGGACCAGCGGTAGATATGAACGGCACCACTATCGAGCAGAGGTTGATCTTGTAAGGGTGCTCCGATCGCGACGAACTCGGAGTGAGCATCGATACAGTTTCCAAACATGTCGTAGGGTCCAGCGGAATCCGGAACCAGTATGTCCCGCACCGATCCATCGGTGGCATTCAGTACCCACACCTTGCCGGAAAATGGGATGTTGGTGTATCCCGTGGGCTCGCAAACCAGCCAGTGATTCGATCCATAGACCAGATCACTGCCATAGGAATCTGTGGCATCGGTTGGAGTCGGAAGGATCTGTGGTCTGGAAAATCTGGGATCCAGTAGTGAGATGGTGGCAGTAGCAGCGCCATCGAGGCGCTGACTGATGCCGACGATTCCCGGTGAGCGATTCAAGTCCTGACTTGAGCACCCGATGGCGAGGCTCAACACTCGATCGTATTCATCTCGCCACTGGCACACCTCGAATGGAGGGGACTTGGATTGTCGAGCCAGTATCACTCTGGGGTCATCTGGGGCGGAACTGGCGACATATCCGAATCTGGAGTCGATACACCCCGCGCCTGGCTGCATGGGAAATCTGCATCCTTTGGTTCCGAGTTGGAGGTGACTCATCGGGCTCCTGTATTCAGGCGAATCTGGTCAGTTCAGTGGATCGTGAGTTCTTGGGCACTGCATTTTCAGCAATATCTCCGCCTTCTTCAAGATGAGCGAAGCCCGTGAGCTTCTTGTGACAGGATATTTAACAATTACTTTGGGCGCCTTTTGGGCATGCATCGGGCGTCTTTAGGGCGTCTTTAGGGCGTCTTTCGGGCATGCACAGGGCTCTAGTAATTAAGATGAAATCGAAGTGGTAATTGGATAAAGTTTTGTCACTCTTGCAGTAGAACAATTTGCTTAGCCTTGGAGAAATATTGCCACTCGAAAGAGCTGAAGAGTTGAACTCCTTGGTACCGCTCGCCCGTTCGGGTGATCCCAGGGCTCGGTCCGACCTGTTCGATGCCGTCTTACCTCGGCTTCAGCAATTCCTGATTCCCAAGTTGGGCGCAAAACTGCAGCGGCATACCGACCTCGATGATCTGTGCCAGGATGTTTTTCTCCGTGGGATCAAGGCGATTCATTCCCTCGATCAGGGAGCCGACTACGGTCAGTTCGTCGGACTGATCTTGCAGCACGCAAAGTGGCAGACCATCGATGCCGCCAGGTCCCAAGCTCGGTTTGCAGGAGAGTCCAATGTCCCTGGTGGTGTGATGTCGATCGCTGCGGACGACGATCCGGAAAATGGAGAGGTGCTACTCTTCATGAGAGAAAAGGTCGACTGGTTGCATACTCTGATCTCGCGGTTGCCGGATGATCTTGCGAAGGTGATCTGGTTGCGTTTGGACGGCCTGCCCGATGCCCGGATCAGTGATCTGCTGTCGATCACTCCTGAGCTGGTTCGGAAGCGCCATCAGAGGGCCATCGAGCAACTTCGTCAATTCACCTCTTGAGCCACAGCGTGATGGATGCAGCGATCCGGGGACCGAGCTCATTCCTCGTTGATCCTGCTCCGCGTTGACCCTGTTACTCGTCGATCCCATCAAATAATGTAATTCCCAGGGCGCCGAAAAAGAGCACTGGTAGCCATGCTGCGAGCATCGGCTCGAGTTGTCCTCTGGTTCCGAGATTGGCGCAGACCTCGGTGACGATCAGGTAGATGGTGCCGAGCCCCATGGCGATAGAAATACCCAGCAGTACTGAACGAGACTCGGTTCGCAGCACGAAAGGCATTCCCAGCAATAGCAAGATGAAGTTAGAGAGAGGGAACGCAATTCGGCGGTGCAGTTTGACCTCAAGGTGTTTGAGGTGAGGTCTTCTCTTGTACTGATCTCTGAGTTCGCGAAAGGAAAGATATTCGATCTCTCGGTCGCTCGACTCCAGGTCAACGGGTCGCATGTCAGTAGCCAGTTTCATCTGTGAGAATCCCTGGACCAGTTGCAGGGTGCCGTCGGGGCCGGGGACTGGAATTTTTAGCCCGTAGATATCGAACTGTTCGACCTCGCCCTCGCGCAACAACCAGTAGGGCTCTCCTTCATCGGGGACCTTCCAGAGGATTTCGCGAGCACGAATGATGGATTTCGAGGACGCCTGGCTTGCATGCTTGGTAGTGATCTCAACATGCTGGCCCCTTTTTTCGTGGGGAAGGTAACTTCTTACATTGATCAGGTTGTTTCGACTATCGTTGACCACACCTGGTTGAATGCTGTCGAGAGCTCGACCGTATGAATCTGCCAGTCGAATCTGATCCTTCAGATTGGGGACCACGAATTCCTGAACTGAAATCATCATGATGGCCATCATGAATGCGATCAGGAACAACGAGGCGAGGATTCTGGAGAGAGGTAATCCAGCAGCCCGCAAGGGTGTCAGTTCGCTATTCTTGTTGAGATTTGTGATGGTGAACATTGCCGCGAGGAGCGTCAGGATCGGACCGAGATACTGGGTGAAGTAGATGGGTACCATGCCGGCAAAGTACTTGAGTGCGACCAGCGGTAACGGAGCATCTTGTCTCAAGAAGCGATCAATCCTCGCCACTCCATCGATCATGCTGAACAGCCCGAATACTGCAAAGGCGCAGATCCCCCAGGAAATCATGTAGTGCCGCATCAGGTATCGGTCGATGGTTCGGATGGGCAGGCGCTCTAGAATTCTTCGTAGGGTGCTCATCATCCACGAGCCCTGACCCTGAATAGCAGTCCGCTGGAGATCAGCAATATGACATAGTTTCCCGACATCACCGTGATCCATGCGGGGTATCCAGTGGCCCTTGAGAACTGGATTCCTCCGTAAGTGAGAGGAAAGAAGATCACCAAGACGGTGAGCATGCCGAAGAAGAACGGAATCAACTTCTGAGATCGCTTCAAGATCAACGCCAGAGGGAATCCGAGTAGCGCGAAGGAGATGACAGAGAGGGCCATCGCTCTTCGTCTCCAGATTTCCGTGTCCCCTTTGCGGATACTTTTCTGTGCGGTTCGAATTGCAGCATTGGAAGAGGCAATGAAGGCTGGATCATCAGCGGTAGCGATCTGCTCGCGTAAGGTCTTCTCTTGATCCTTGAAACCTTCGATGGCTATTTGCAATTCTGTGGTGGGTAAGTCATTCAATCGTCTGGATTCGCTGTTGATGGGGAAATCGATGTTGAATCGATCCAACTGGATCTTTTCGTGATGCCATCCGAGGAAGTCGGGCTTGTCCGACGGTGCTTCACTGACGGGGAAACTGACTTCAACCTTGTTGAGGGTCAGGCGAATCATGGCGTTCACATCGTCAACGGAAAGTTGTGCTCTTTCGGCTCGGATCTTGGTGCCCGGAGTTTCTCCAGATCCGCTTGTTGTGGCAACTGCGCTGGCGACACCGTCTGTCCCCCGGCCGATGTTCATCTGCTTCTGGATGAATACATCCGTCAGATGCTTTCCATTTTGAATCTCTCTCCAGTGAACCAGGCCGCCATGATTGTCAAGTTGCAACTGCCCCTGCTTACCGTTGCCAAGATTCTGCAATTGTTTGACCAGGAATCTTCCGATGTCTTCTTTTCGGTGCTGTAGTTCGGGAAGAATGGTCGATTGAGTCAGCATCAAGAACAATGCGACTGGAATCGCCAGCCACTGCATCGGGACGAAAAGGCGAGCAGGAGTGATTCCGCTGGCCATCGCTGCGGTATATTCCAGGTCAGCGACGAAGCGGCCGTAACTGAGGGTGGAGGAGATGAGAATTGAAATCGGAGTGGTGAAGTAAAGACTGTAGAGCAGACTGTCAAATAACCAGGGCAAGATGATCTTGATGGAATAGCCAGAGTCTACCGCTTTCATTGCAAACACGATTCCCACCAGTAGTGAGAGAAACATCAGCCCGAGACAAAAGTTGAGAAGGAGCTCTCGGAACAGGTAACGATCCAGGGTGCCGAAATAGCGCGACATCAAGTCCCCTCCTCCGAGCGGTGATGGCAGCAACAGGGCATCTGTTGGCAGCGAGGGCAACCCGCTTGATACTTATCCCTGGCACAACGAGCAAGATCGACTCCCCGGAGGGAGGCCAGGCTCGTCAGCCAGGCGAAGACATCGGCGAATTCGGCCCTTTCGGCCTCAGAGTTGGGCTCGCCTGAGTTGAGGCTTCTGGCCAGTTCGCCCACCTCTTCCACCATCCACATGAAGGAACCGCTGACCCCACGACTGGAATCCTTGTCGAAGTAGGTGGCTTCGATGGTTCGTTGG
>Ga0209089_10004327_pt1 | contig 11868 bp, 14 predicted proteins | sample ArcticOcean_MG_C_FD_187431 | JGI IMG/M metagenome (GOLD analysis project Ga0209089, IMG submission 187431) | Marine microbial communities from western Arctic Ocean - ArcticOcean_MG_CB2_150 (SPAdes) (version 2) | ecosystem: Environmental > Aquatic > Marine > Oceanic | place: Arctic Ocean: Canada...
CTGAATCTTATAAAATACAATTACAAGAGAGAGCAAAAACAATAACTCCAGGTACTTCACAAGCTGAAGTATTTAATATCATGGGTCAAGTTGATACTTTAAATAGAGTTATGGCTTCAGGTGAATTAAATAAACCTAAAGAAAAAAAACAAATAAAAAAATAACATGAAGTTCGACTTCGTTTATCTTGGTCAGACAGTTTTAAAATACGAAGTTCCTTTAGAAATCTTTGTTAGTCTTAATGATATATATGAGAAACGAAAGAAAGAATTACCTAAAGCAAATGTACAATTAGTTGGTAAGATAGAAGACGAAGTATCTTTATATTTTGATGGACCTGACAATGATAAGATGCACAGACATAGTTTTTTACCTAACGATATATTAAAATGGTTTGATTCTATCTTTAGTCATTACTTAGACTGGAATAAAATTGGAGAGAACAGACGACATATTAATTCTATCTGGATTAATGAAATGAAAGCTAACGAATATAATCCAATACATATTCATAAAGGTGCGTTGTTTACAGGATTATCTTCTGTGATGATTATGAAATTACCTAAAGATACAGGTATAGAATATTCAGCAGTTGACCAACCTATGAACGGTAGATTACAAATTATAGGTGCATCAGCAGGTCAATTTGCTAAAACAGACTATTCTCCTAATACAAAAATTGGTGACTTTTATATTTTTCCTTATGATATGAGGCATTGTGTTTATCCTTTTAATTCTACAAAAGAAAAGAGAAGAACTTTAGTTTGCAATGTAGATGTAGAACATAATCCAATGGTATCACGAACAGCATCAGGACAATTAGAATGATTGTAAAAATGCCAAGATGGTCTAGTTACATGGCTACTACTACTGGACCTTTATTTACACCACAACAATGTGAAATGGTTATTCAAGCAGGGCATAAACAAAAACCACAAGTTGCACAAGTTGGTATGAAGAAACCTGGTGGTGGAGTAGATACTAAGAAAAGAACTACAACAATATCTTGGATTCCTTTTAAAGAAATGCCTGAGATGTATGCTCAAATAGAAGCTACCATGCAAGCAACGAATTTAAATCATTTTGGTTTTGAGAACATGAAAATTACAGAACCAGGACAATTTACAGAATATCCAAAAGGTGGGTTTTATGATTGGCACATGGATTTAGATGTTAACGGAACACATGAACCACCTATTAGAAAAATATCCATGACAATTTTATTATCTGACCCAACTTCTTTTAAGGGTGGTGAATTACAATTTATGGAAAAGAATAAAATACCAGATTTAAAACAAGGACAAGCTATATTCTTTGCTAGTTTTATCAGACATAGGGTAGCATTAGTTAAAAAAGGAATCAGACGATCATTAGTAATGTGGTTTGGTGGAACTCCTTTTAAATGAATCGAGAAATATTATTTTCAACACCATTATATTTTAAAGACTTACCTAATGCTAAGGAGCTTAATAAGTATTTATTTAAACATATTAAGGCTTGGAAAAAAGCTGATCCTAAAGGAGAGTTAAAAACTAATTCAGGTTTTGGTTGGCATAGCAAAACAAATATGAATGAAAGAAAAGAATTTGATCCACTTACATCGGAACTATTTAAAATGGCTGAGGAATGTAACAAGGATTATGGTGTTGGTCCTAAACTAGGACTCGGTAATATGTGGGCTAATGTTAGTCCAACTTATTCTTATAATAAAACACACACTCATCCTAACTCCTTATGGTCTGGAGTTTATTATGTTAAAGTACCTAAGAACTCTGGTAAATTATTTTTAGAAGATCCAAGACCTGGACCTAATACTTATATGCCAAGACGTTTAGATAACTTACCTAAACAATTGTGGCGTGTAGTAGCTTATGATGGCATAGAGGGGAGAATGGTTTTCTTTCCAGCATGGCAACCTCATGGTGTTGACCTAAACATGAACACAGAAAAAGGTGAAAAGAACTGGAGAATATCCGTATCTTATAATTTTATACAAACATGATAATTCATAAAGATCAAATAGTATTTAGAACAGCATACTTAAACACCGAAGAAGGAAGAATGTCTCAAACTGAGAATGATAAATTTAAAAAATTAAAAATAGATATAGAGAAGAACGGAATTATTAATCCATTAATCTGCACAGAAAGAGATGGTAAATATAGATTGTGTATGGGTATGAGAAGATTTATTGCAGGTTGTCTTTTAGGAATAAAACAATACAAAATAGAAGTAGTTGCTGATGAAGAAGTTAAAACTTTAACAGATGCCTGTGAAAAATATCAAAGAGTATATAAAGACGGAACATATTTAGCTAAATGATTATTTATACTAAACTACCTATTGCAGATATTAAATATTTAGATAGACCTGAATTTCATAAAGAAGAAATTAAATTTAAAACTTCTCTTATAAACTCAATAAAAAAATACGGAATAGTTGATCCTATATATGCGGAGTATGCTAATCGTTATGGTAAAATTATAAAAGTTATTGTAGGTAATAATAGAATGACTGTCGCTAAGATATTAGGTATTAAAGAAGTTCCAATCATTGTAAATATTTATGATCCTGAGTTTAAATTAGAGGGCAGAGAATTAAAAACAGATGATGAAATAAGAGCATTATTTAAATTAGGAAAAGATTTACAGATAAGACGAGACGCTAAAGGAAACATAGATCAAATAGCACCTCCTTGGTATGAGAAAGTAAAAAATGAATACCTTTAAAAAAAATAAATATCAAGTAATCCGTCAAGCTATATCAAAAGAACTGGCGGATATAGGTTTTACTTATTTAGTAATATCAGCAGAAGCAGACTATTGGATGTTACAAAATGATGTAACACATAAAGCAAATCCATTAGTAGGTAATTTTGAAGATCCCCAGGTTCCTAATTCTTATGCTAAATATTCGGATCGTTTAATGGAAACATTATTAATTAAAACAATACCTGTTATGAAAAAGAAAACAGGCTTAGATTTAATACCCACTTATTCATATACAAGATTGTATAGAACAGGTAATGTACTTTTTAAACATAAGGACAGACCTAGTTGTGAGATATCAACTACACTTAATTTAGGTGGTGATCTATGGCCCATTTTTATTGATCCCACAGGAGTAGATACAGTTATCGATGAACATAAAAATATACATAAACCTAATTCACCTAAAGGTGTAAGAATAGATTTAAAACCTGGTGATATGATTATTTATTCTGGCTGTGAACTTGAACATTGGCGAGAACCTTTTCAAGGCAAGTTATGCGGACAAGTATTTCTGCACTATAATCATGCAAATGGACCCTATGCAAAGTCTAATCTATATGATAAAAGACCTCTGTTGGGTATACCTAAAACTCGTTGATTTTTTTGCGAAAACAAACTCAAGTTGTCCTATATTTTCCTATACTAGATTAAGTAAGACTTCTTAGGCCCCTCCTAAAAATCATTGATTATAAGATCAATTTGATATAATCCTCTGTAAAGGAATTTCTATGCTACAAAAACTAGGTTTTTTACCAGGATTTAATAAACAACTTACATCAACGGGAGCCGAAGGGCAGTGGACCGGGGGCGATAATGTAAGATTTAGATACGGTTCACCAGAAAAAGTAGGTGGCTGGAGTCAATTAGGGGCGACCAATTTAACAGGAGCAGCCAGAGCATTACATCATTTTGATAATAATGCAGGTGTTAAATATGCTGCCATAGGAACAAACAGAATTTTATACGTTTACTCAGGGGGAACTTATTATGATATCCACCCTATAAGAGATACATTAACAGGAGCTAATTTTACAAGTACAGGTTCATCAACTACAGTTACCGTAACATGCAGCGGGGCTCATGGCCTAGCTGAGGATGACATAGTATTATTTGATTTAGTCACAGGTTTATCTGGATCAACTTTTACGAATGCAACATTTGAAGATGTTAAATTTATGGTGACTTCGGTTCCAACAACTACAACTTTTACTATTACAATGGCTTCTGCAGAATCAGGCACACCGTTAAGTACAGCGGGTTCAGCTTCTGTATTATGTTATTACACCGTAGGACCATCTCAACAACTTGGTGGTTTTGGTTGGGGTACAGCGCTCTATGGTGGTTTAGCAACAGGTCCAGCTACAACAACCCTTTCAACAACACTACCTGACGATTCTACTACAACAGTTGTTTTAGCAAGCACAACACAATTTCCTTCAACTGGAGAAATTAGAATTGGCACTGAAGATATTAGTTATGCAGCTAATGACACGGCAACAGGAACTTTAACTGGAGGAGCTCGTGCGGTTAATGGAACTACTAGAGCAGCCCACACTTCCGGAGTTACAGTTACCAACATATCTGATTACGTTGCATGGGGTGATGCCTCATCTTCCGACTATACTATTGATCCAGGAATGTGGATCTTAGATAACTATGGTACAAAATTAATTGCCCTTATTTATAATGGTAAATGTTTTGAATGGAACTCTGCCGCTTCTAATGCTACATCAGTAAGAGCAACAATTATAGCTAATGCACCCACAGCTTCAAGACACGTCATGGTATCTACACCAGATCGACACTTAGTGTTCTTTGGAACAGAAACAACAGTAGGTACACCTAGTTCTCAAGACGATATGTTTATAAGATTTTCTTCTCAAGAAGATATTAATAGTGCAACTGCTTATACGGTAACAGCAGATAACACAGCTGGTACACAAAGACTTGCCGCAGGATCCAAGATCATGGGAGCCATTAGAGGTAATGCTGCTATCTATGTATGGACCGATACCGCTTTATTTTTGATGACCTTTGTAGGTTCGCCTTTTACATTTTCATTTTCTCAAATAGGAACTAACTGTGGATTGATAGGCAAGAATGCCTGCGTTGAAGTAGATGGTTCAGCTTATTGGATGTCAGAAAATGGTTTCTTTAAATATACCGGTGAACTAGAATCTCTAGATTGTCTAGTAGAAGATTATGTTTTTAATGATCTTAACAGTACACCAAGAGATTTAATTAATGTTGGCTTGAATAATTTATTTGGTGAAATTATGTGGTTCTATTGCAGTAGTAACTCTAGTGTAATAGATAGGATGGTTTCTTTTAACTACATCGAGTCATATAGTAGACACAGTCCTAAACGATCTGTTTGGGTAACAGGTGGTACAAACGCAGTTTCTTTACGTAGAACTGCCTGGTCAGATTCTGCTGTATTTGATAAACCTCATTCATGTTCTTATGATATAAATGGTACTTCATCCGATGTTATAGGTAATACTGATGGTGCAACTATATACTATGAACAGGAAACGGGGACCGATCAAGTTATAGCCGGGGGTACGATTACAGCAATATTAGCTAGCATTACTTCAGGAGATTTTGACATTACCCAAAGAAGAACTTCAACAGGTACTACTGTTGGTATGCCTGATCTTAGAGGAGATGGTGAATATTTAATGAAGATAAATAGAATTATACCCGACTGGATTTCTCAAACAGGAAATGCTACGGTTACTTTATTATTAAGAGATTACCCTGGAGATACTGCGGTTAGCTCTTCCTTAGGACCCTTTACACTTACACCAACTACTGTTAAGGTAGATACTAGAGCTAGAGCACGAGGCATAGCTTTTAAAATATCTAACACGGGCACCACTCTTGCAGGAGCCTATCAGGCCCAAGATTGGAAGCTCGGTACATTTAGATTAGATATACAACCGGATGGTAGAAGATAATGGCAATTAATTATACAGGTGTTGATCTAGATAGATACAATGCTGGTAACAAGTTTTACAGTCAAGACAGATACCTTCAAGGTACTGGTTTAAATAAAGCACCTATTACTTTTAATCAATCCAACACAGGAATTATGGGTGCCTATAATCCTTACGTTCCAATTATTCCTGAAGATGGTGGAGATGGTGGAGGTGGTATAGATCCAAAAGGACCAAACAAAAATTTTGATGAGTATGAAACGGATGCTTATGGTGTAAAAAATTTAACTCCGGAAGAAAAAGGTATTACACAAGAGCAACAAGATTTACTAAATCAGATTAGATTTGGTACACCGATGACTAAAACGCAAAAGCTTGGATTAATCGGAGATCCGTTGATCGGAGGGGCTAATGCCTTAATAAGAAATCTTTGGTCAAGAAAGACGGGTATGGACAAATTAACTGCAAACGCATTAAGAGAGAACATTAATTCCGGTAGAGCAGGAGATTACGATGCAGGTGATGGATGGACGCAAACTAACTCCGGTGATGGTACAGCAACTTGGTCAGATGACAGAGGAAACAAACATAGCGGTTGGTCAAACGATGCAGCAGGAATTGCGGCTGCTACTGCAGCAGAAGGCTCTGAGGGATCTGTTTCTACAACAGATACTACCTCACCTACAGGTGATGACACATCAGGAACTCCTTTTGCCTATGGTGGAAGAGCAGGTTATGCTGATGGGGGATATAGCTCTCAAGATAATGAAGAACAACAAGCACAAGATCAGGCTTCTTTTGATGCCGGAAATAGAAGCGATGATTATAATGATATGTATAGTGATAATGATGTTCCTACTTTTAGTCCACAATCAGGTCCGACTAATTATAGTAATTTTGATTTTGGTTTACGTAATAATGCAGACGTTGTTGCTAATTGGAATACAAAATATGGGAGACTTAGTGGAATTTTAGATACGGATGAAACAATAAAAGGAGGATCTCCTAAAGGTTCACTTTCTTATAATGGTTCAATTGGACCCGGTAATTTTAACGCAACATATAACTTAGGGGATCGAGGACCTACCTTAGGTTATACAGGAAATATAAACCCTAATACAACTTTTGGTGCTAACTATAATCCTGATGGAACTTATGGTATGGGAATTAATTTTAATAAAAAATTTAATAACGGTGGTATTGTGGGGTTGTATAGATAATGGCAAAGATAGTACAATCATTAACAAGGCCTAGTAAAGAATACGAGCAATCAACTTTTCAATCTTTAGTCAGAGATCTAGATAACGTACTTAATAAACTTAACACTTCTTTTCAAGATGAAATCAAACAGGAAATAGAAGCTAGAAACTTCTTTTTAAATTAATGGCAGTAGTAAATAAATATAAATTTTATGGAGTAGATAATAGTACAACAACAGATGCTCTTGTAATGTTTGGTACTACTACTGTAGCTGGGGTTGCAACACAAAATCCATTAATCAATGAAACATATATTATAAAATCTATTAAAGTAACTTCTGCGGCTACCCCCACAGTTACAGTATTAAACAATTCTATTACAACAATTAAGACAGTAGCTTTAGCAGCTGATGCTACACAAGAACTTTTAACTCAGCCTTTGATAGTAGGAGGAGCAACAACATTAACGATAGCTTCAAGTACAACTGCATCATTTGATGTAGCCATAAGTTATCTAAATATACAAAAGGAGAGAATAGACTAATGACTGAAATACCCGTGCTACAAGCAAAAGCAATAACAGAATATCAACACAAGAAAACAGGGGCTATCTATAAGACAAAAGAAGAGTGGCAAAACCTTGGTATATCAAACGAGGACATTGCACAAAACGTAACCATTAAAATGCCAGCGCTTGATTTGTTAGGTAAAACAAGTTAAAACAAATATTTAAGGTAAAATTATGACAATATCTAGAATGCAACAACCCAGACAACAGTACGGCTTAGGCAGTTTCGTTAAGAAAATTACCAGAGGTGCTAAAAAAGTTCTTAAAAGTCCTTTAGGTAAGGCTGCTTTATTATATGCAGGTGGTGCTTATTTAGGTGGATCAACAGCAATGGGTGGAGCTGGTGGAAGTTTTATGTCAAGAATGGCTACTCCTAAAAATTTATTTAATTTAAAAAATATTCTAGGTAATAAAGATATTGCAGGTTTAAAAGGTGTAGGAGGAAAGGGTATTGGTAGATTTTTTAACCCATTTAATAAAGGAAATCCTTTGCTTTATGATAAAGGTAATTTTTCTGGTAAAAGAGCGTTACTTGCAGCCGGTATAGGTGCCACAGCATTACCTTTTTTTATGGGTGGCGAAGAAGAGGAAGAAGACAATGGACTTCCTTTCTCAAGTACCCCAGGTAATATTACAGATATCGTATCACAGGCTCGAGCACAGGATCCAAGTTTAAGATTTCTACCTCAGAATAGATACGTACAGAAAAATTTTTATACAGGAGCCAACGGTGGTGTAGTGGGATTAGCTAACGGTGGTGGTGCAGGCGAACAACAAATGATGCAAATCTTAAAAGCAGAATACATAAAATATAGACAACAAGGTGGAACAATGCCTTTTAAAGAATTCGTACAAATAATAATGCAACAACAACAGCAACAACAAGAAGCTCCGCAAATGGATATGGCACAAATGGAACAACCGCAAGCTCCACAAATGGAACAACCACAAATGGCTGCTCAAGGCGGAAGAATAGGTTATACCGGAGGTGGCGGAGTTCATGATATTTTTAATCAATCTGATTTAAACCTATTAAAAGCAAATAAATATAATCCTTCTGAAGTAGCAACATGGAAAGATGCAGGAAAAGATCTTTTGAATTCATTAAGAACTACTGGTCACGCTCAAGGCGGAAGAATAGGTTATGAAGGTGGAGGTTATTTACAATCACCAGTTATTACAGGTGTTAAACCTTTGGATCCTAACTATTCAAAAGCTGAAGGAGAAGTAGTTAATGAAGATATGCAAGAAGTCGTATCTAATCCAGACCCTATAGCTGAACTAAATATGTTAGCCTTAGAAGTTTTCGGCAGACCTTATGATCAATTAAATGAAAGAGAACAAGAATCATTAATGAATTTTATAAGTCAAAACCCAGAAGAAGAAGTTATTGATGAACAAGGGACTATGGTAGATGAAAGAGCTACGGCAGAATCCGGTGGTTCTATGAGAAATTATATGGCTCCTTCTAATCCAATGGCGAAGAGCCCTATTATGGCAGAGGAAGATATCATTAATATGTATAGACCTGGAGACAACAGACAAATGGCTGCTGAAGGTGGCATGATGGATTTAGGTGGTATGGAAAAAGATTATAGAGCTGAAGGTGGTTTTGTACCATTAGGCGGCCAAGAAAAAGCAGATGACGTACCTGCTAGATTATCAAAAAATGAATTTGTATTTACAGCTGATGCTGTTAGAAATGCAGGTGATGGAGATATAGATGAAGGGTCCGCAGTTATGCAAAGAATGATGGATAACTTAGAACAAGGTGGACAGATATCAGAAGACTCACAAGGCATGAACCCAGCACAAGAAATGTTTGACACGTCACAACAACTTAACACAAGGATAGCATAATGGCATTACCAGATTATTTAGAAGATACAGCAAAAGATTACGCAAAGCAGTCGGTTGCAACTTATTCAGCGCCGATTGAAACAAGTACCTTTACAGGTGGACTAGACGCACAAGGCAACAGGGCTGCGGGAGCAGGGATCACGGGATTAAATCCTTACGTTGCAGGCATGGATCCTATGCAAACGCAGGCTATGAATTTAGCAACGCAAGGTGTTGGTTCTTATTCACCTTATTTAGCCTCAGCTCAAGGAAATGTTTCCACTCAAGCTGGTCTTACAGGACCCAATGCATATCAATCTTTTATGTCACCCTATCAACAACAAGTTATTGATGCTAGCTTAGCTAGTTACGATAAATCTAGATTAGGTGGTCAACAAGATATTAGAGATGCAGCTGTTAATTCTGGAAACTTTGGCGGTGGTAGAGAAGGAGCAATGCTCGGTCAATACAATGCCGACAGTTTACTAAATAGATCTGCTATGGAAGCAGGATTATTACAACAAGGATTTAATCAAGCAAACACGAATGCACAACAAGCTTTTGGTAATCAAGGCACACTAGCACAGAATCAATTTGGTTTATCTAATTTTAACAGAACAGGAATGGGTCAAGACATTAGTGCTCTAGGAAATCTAGGTGCGCTTAATCAGGGACAAACTCAAGCTAATTTATCAGCTAATCAAAATGCAGCTAAGACAGCAGCTTACGAACCATACGGTAGATTAAATCAATATGGTCAAGGTTTAACTGGACTAGCAGGTGGTGTAGCTTCGGCTTACCAAGAACAAGCACCAGCACAAAACCCATTATCACAAGGCCTATCAACAGCTTTAGGAGTAGGCGGAATTTACTCAAGACTATACGGCAAGGGGTAAAAAATGAAACCATTACATAGACCAATGTTTAGATACGGCGGCCCTATTAAAGAAGGGGTTATGCATGGTATGAAAAACGATGGTAGTGGACCTATTAAAGGGGCTGCTCACAACATGAGAAATGGTGGCAGAACTGATTATAATTTCGGTGGAAATGTTTTTCCAGATATGAGAGGTAGAGTTACAGGACCAGGTGGTTATGCTGGAAAAGATACAAAAAAACCAGGGTGGTTTCGAAGAAATTTCGATCCTCTTTCTCCAGGCAGTTCTATAATGCAAAGAATATGGGCTTTGTCCAACGGCGTAACTACAGGTATTATGGGTGCAGGTCTTTTTAAAGATGGTGGGATTGCTGCCAGACCAGGGTATTATAAAGGTAAAGTTGTTTCTAAAGTTCCTTTGTTAGGAAACCTATACAATAGGGGCACCAGTAATATTAAAAATTTTTATGAAACAATTAAAAATAAACTAGGAACAACAAAAAATACTACAGTAACAGTACCTACTAAGCCTAGTGGTACTTGGGGACAATGGAATCCAGGAGGAAGAACAGGGGGCGCGGAAGTTCCTAAAAGTATATATGAACCAGGACCGTTTTTAAGCTGGTTAGGAAGAGATCCTACAGTAAGAGCAGCGGGTGGTTTATACAAAGCTGCAACAGGTCCTCTGGCTAAAGGTATAGCCGGAAAAGCTGCACAATTTGCAACGTCTGCTACAGGTCTAGGATTAATTTTTGTAGGTGGTAAATATTTATGGCCTGACGGAACTGAAGCCACTATAGAAGAGATTGAACAACATAAACAAACAGGTAAAAGGGAGACGTTAGGTGGAGAAGTTGAGACAATTAAAAAATTAACAGAAGCTGAACAAGAAGTAGCACAAGAAAAAAGATTAAACAAAATTTATAAAACACTAGGTGTAGACAGAGCTAAAAGAAATGCTGCATCAAATGCTTTGATTGATATGAGTCAATACATAGACAAGAATCCTATTACAAAGAAAAATATATCCTCAACTATCAACGCAGGTGTACAAGCATTTAGCAAACGATTAGATAAAGTAGATCAATTAAAAGAAGCTTCAGGATTGATGCTGGCTAAAGCAGACCTTACAAATGAAGGTAATTCTTTAGATAACAAAATGAAAGAACTAGCTATATTAAAAAGTAAAAAAGAATTAAACCAATCGGTTACTAGTTTAAAAGCCTCATTTAAAAAAGCTCAGGGTGGAGATTACGCAGGAAGCGCGGCAAGAGAAGTATACGGTAAAGAATATGGTGGTCCATTAATGACTACTAAAGATTTTAAGAATCAATTTAAAAAAGCTGAAGGAACAGCATTAGAAGAGGATGTTATTAAACAGATAGCTACTAACGCCGTTAGAGTAGCAGAAGAAAGAGATGGAGGAAAACTTCCTAACGGTATTTATACTGTGGGGGATTATATTATAAGAATAACTGGTGGCAAAGCAACAGAACTAATAGGGTAATAAATGGCCCAGATAGATTTTACTGAATTTAACAATACAGACGCAGAAAAAAATAGCAAAGTAAGTACATTAGAGTCTATGCTTTCAGGTGTAGCCTCAGGTTTAATCTCAATACCAAAAGGTTTCTTTTCTTTAGGCGCAAGCTTAATGGATCTGGGATCTAACACA
>Ga0209089_10004331_pt1 | contig 11863 bp, 7 predicted proteins | sample ArcticOcean_MG_C_FD_187431 | JGI IMG/M metagenome (GOLD analysis project Ga0209089, IMG submission 187431) | Marine microbial communities from western Arctic Ocean - ArcticOcean_MG_CB2_150 (SPAdes) (version 2) | ecosystem: Environmental > Aquatic > Marine > Oceanic | place: Arctic Ocean: Canada...
TGCGGGCGGGCGTGCTGCTGCGGGAGTCGCTGCTGTTGGCGACGCGTCGTCGTCGACAGCAGCAGGCTTTGGTGCGTTGGTTGTCAATTGCGGCTTCGGAATTGCATCCGTTTTGGTTTCCTGTGAAGGCGTTGCCGCAGCTGCGGCGCCCGGTGTCGGAGCCTTTATTTTTAATGTTTTCCGGCCGCCTTCGGTTGGCGCATCCCCTTCGCCGCCGCCCGCGGGTCGCAGGCGAATAGTCTGGCTAGCTGACAGAATGCCGGCGAGCTGCTTTTTCTTTTCCTTGATGACCTTGAGATGTACTGTTGAGTTCGAAATTTTTTCGTCGTCTGGTGCCGTGGTTTCGGTATCGGGATCAGTTTCAGGCTCTTCCGGCTTGACGCGCTTCAGGCGTGTCGTCTCGAAATTTCCGGCACTCTGCGAATCGACAATTGAACTATCATCCTTTTCTGGTGTTTCGATCGGGCTTGCGGGCGGTTCGATCTTCGGTTGCTCGTCACTGGGGCCGTCCGGGCGCGGCAGCGGACCGGTTGGGTCATTTTCTGTTTCGCTGTCGGTCGGGTTGCTATTCAGTGACAGCTTTTTTCGTTCGGGTTGATCAGCCATGATTATTCTCCAATCTATATAGAGCCTATGCCGTTGACTTCGGGGCAACGGTAAAACAACGTGAAGGTCTGCGCGTGCTTACGCTTCGTATACTAATAGGTAAATTGTCCTAAATTGCAAGCGTAACACGATCTTCGACGAGTCCAGGGTAGCCATAAACGAAGCCGTGCGGGGATTCCCGTCGATGTCGGCTTGTTCGGTGTGTTGGCCGGTGCGCACACACTCGAGCAACACGTTCGTGCGAGTATTTTTTTCTACTGCGGTTGACAGCATCTTGCAATGTCGCACACCAGTTTGCTGAGTTGGGGTGAATGGTAAAAGGCTTCCCCCTACAACGGAACGGGGCGGAAGGGGCCTTGTGACTGCCAAGCTTTGGAACAGAAGTTCATACGCCTTCGTTACCTGTTGACTGTTGAATTGGCATATGAGGCTTGGCCATTTTGCGAGCAATACGGATCGAGGTCAAGCGACAACCGTCGTATCCCAACCAGGCTGCATTACGTGATGGCACCCTTGGCATCGTCTGCGTCCGGCCCTATGTTAGTTGTATGAGCCGCAGGTAGATTTCCGGCTGAGTTATTGATGGGTAGAATTGTAGTTGGAGGTGGCATGTTTCTCTTCGACGAAGTACCGCAAGAACACAATCGAGCCATGCTGATCGGAGTGGAAACTGCGCGTCAGGACGCCAAGACTACGCAGGAACTGCTGCTGGAATTGACGGAATTGACGACGACATACGGGGTCGACGTTGCGTGCGTCATCTCGGTTCGGCTGAACCGGCCGAACCCTCGGTTGCTGATCGGCAGCGGCAAGGCAGACGAGATTGTGGAGAAGTGTCATGCCGCCGACGTCGATGTAATTATCTTCGACGACATGCTTTCGCCGGCCCAGCAGCGCAACTGGGAGAAGCTCTCGGAGATGCGGGTGATCGACCGGCAGGAAGTCATTCTGGGGATCTTCGGCAATCGCGCCAGTACCCAGGAAGCAATGCTGCAGATCGAGCTCGCGCAGTCCGAGTACATGCTGCCGCGGCTCAAGCGTGCCTGGACACACCTGGGCCGGCAGCGTGGCGGCGTTGGTGTTCGTGGCGGTGAAGGTGAGAAGCAAATCGAGATTGACTCCCGTCTCGTCCGAACCCGCATCAGTAAACTCAAGTCCGAGCTGAAGGCTGTTCGGCGGCGACGAGCCGAGCAGCGCAAAAAACGCCAGCGCGTGCCGGTGCCGAACAGTGCTATCGTCGGCTATACGAACGCGGGTAAGTCGTCACTGCTCAACCATTTGACGAACGCCGGTGTCCTGGTTGAAGACAAGCTTTTTGCAACGCTCGATCCGACTACGCGCCGAGTCGAGCTGCCGAATCGCCAGACCCTGCTGCTTACCGACACTGTTGGGTTCATTCGCAAGCTGCCGCATGACCTGGTGGAGGCTTTCAAGGCTACCCTTGAAGAGGCCGTTGACAGCGAGTTTCTGCTGCTTGTGCTTGATGCTTCGTCTCCGTCTGTCGATGTTCACTACGAAACGACCCGCGAGGTGCTCAAGGAGATCGGCGTCGTTGATCAAGAAACAATAATCGTCTTCAACAAGGTTGACTTGCTGTCGGAACCCTACGAACGATCGCGCTTGCTCCGACGTTATCCGGATGCGCTGTTTATCTCGGCCCGGACCGGACTTGGTATTGACGAGTTGCTGGCGGAGATGACGAAAATTCTCGATCGTAAATTGACCGTGATGTACCTGCGGTTGCCGTCTGCCGCTCACCAGTTGGTGGCGCAGTTGCACCGCCTCGCCGTGGTTCAGGATTTGCGGTACGAGAACGACGGCATCTACATCACTGCTGCAGTGCCCTCCCATCGGCGTCACGAGTTCGAGGCGTACGTCATTGAACCGCAGCCTGCTTGAGGACTGCTGTTGTGGCGCGGTGCCCGCCTTTCTTTGCACCCCTGGTCTTCGTTTTCTGTATTTCGCAGCGGGACGAATCCAACCGTTACAAAGCCGTTACAGAATCTTATGTGATACCTAACAAACGGCCGTACCTTTTCTGTAGCGGTGTATTCTGCAGCAGGTGTGTGGCGGCTTCCCGTTCCACTGCTGCCCGACTTCTAACCCTTTAATTCCGTGCTTTTACGATGTGGCTGCGTCAATTTCGTGCTGTTGTCGGCAATGCCGTGAAGGTGACCATGGGCGATCCGTTCTGCCTGGTTCTACACCTGACCGGAATCCTGCTCATGTGCCTGCTCGGTGTCATCCCGGGGTTTGCTGCCGGGGAACATCTCAAGCTGCTGCGTGACCAGTGTCTGGCGCTTATGTTCATGCTCGGCAGCCTCGGTTTCGTGTTCGGCTTCATTTGTGTTGTTACCGACGACATCCGTCGAGGCGCCGGCAGCATTATTATGAGCCGGCCGATCAGTGAGTTTTGTCTGGTTTCCGGGAAGTGGTGTGGTGTTTTCGCTACCGTGCTGCTGTTGCACGTGTCGTTTCTTGTTGCCTACCTTTGGACGTCTGAAATTGCCTGGAACCCGGAGTTTTTGAATCTGGTCAGTCTGGCGTTCTACCTTGGTGCCATCGTGCTGGCGATGGGTGTGGCCGGCTTGCGTCACTATCTTTTCGGTGGTTCATATGCCGTCGTTGCCAATGTCACGCTTTTGGTCCTGGTCGCTGCGGTCTTCACAGTGCGACTGTTGGTTAACGGCCCGGCCGAGTTCGACTGGTCCGGTATTCAAAGTGGCATCATGCTGGCGCTGGGACTCATTGCATTTTCCGCCTTTCTTCTGCCCGTCGCGATGTTTGCAGACTCCGCCATTGTCCTGAGTGTGGGCGTTGTGCTGTTTTTTTTCGGTCTGATCAGTAATTACCTTATATCATTGGTTTCACTGCCCGCGCAGTTGCAGTCGATTGTCCAATCGCTGCTGCCGAACTGGCAGATCTTCTGGGTAGCTGATCGGCTTGGTGCCGGCGCGGATGTTTCGATCGGGTACTATGTCTCGAGCGGCATTCACGCGGTCTTGCTGCTGGCTGTGGCGTTGATTGTTGGCGCCATCGCTTTCGAACGCATGGAGTTAAAAGCGGTATGAACTCGGACCGCAGACAGGAACGCATTGCTTTCGCTGGCGTCGTCCAGCTGATTTTTTCAGCGACACTGTATGTGCTTGGCCAGGAACATCGGCTGGCGATGGGCAGTTACTTCGTCGTACAACTGGCGAACATTCTGTTGGTCGGAGGGGTGGTTGCCGTGCTTGCGGCGTTCCATGCCTGGATGGTGAGATTGGCGACGGCGGAGGCCGGCGACGCGTCAGTTCACGACACGGATCACTTGCTTTTCGATAATGAAACCGACGCCATGGGCGAGCGTCAACGGGGCCGGCGGCAATTCGAGCGGATGATTCTGCCGGTGCTGGTCATTGGGTTGAGTGTGCTCGAAGGCGTGCTTGCCGTGTGGGTCATCCGCAGCCAGACAGCGTTGTCGATCACCCAGTCGTCCAACGACCTTGCCCCGCTTCTGAGCGTCGCGTCACTGCTGGCTGCTGCCGGCATCGTGTCATTCATCTACGGCAAGTACTGTGCAGCGATTGCGTACGGCGAGAATGCCGTTTTTCTGCGGCCGGTCTGTGGTTTTGCATTATGGAGTGCGATCGTCTGTCTCGTCGGTGCAGTGACTGCGCTGTTGCGCTACTGGGGGCATGCAGGTATCGGTATCGCGGTCACCTGGATCTGTGCGGTGGCGGCCGTGCTGTTGGCGCTCGAGCGGATTCTGTTGTGGATTGTCGAACATTATCGTCCGCACACCGGACGGTTGACGGAACGTACCATTTATGAGAGTCGTCTGCTGGCGGTGTTCAGCCATCCGCGCGGGGTCATGGGCAATCTCGCCGATATTATCGACTACCAGTTCGGCCTCAAAATTTCCGAACAATGGCTGTCTCGTTTTGCGTTCCGTGCCGTGCTGCCGTACTTGGCACTCCAATCCGCCACCCTACTGCTGCTTACCTGCCTGGTGCACATCGCGCCCCATGAGACAGGCTTAGCCGAACGCCCGGGCGCCGACGGCTACGAGCGACTCGAGCCCGGGTTGCATTTGCGTCTGCCGTGGCCGTTGACTCGCATCACGCGTGTCGCAGAGAACCGGATTGGCACTACGTCGATCGCCCCGCTGCCGAATCCGGTCAAGCCCGGTGAGGCCGCCAGCGACCTGTCGCTGTGGAGTGACGCGCGCTTCGGCGAAGGGCTGTACGTCACCGCCGTCGATCGTCGTGGCGTTGACGGTGACGATACGGTCTCGGTCAATCTGGCTGCCGGTGCCATCACCGTCCGTTACGGTATCGCCGATGCGCAACTCTACCTGTCGCGGACCGCCGATCCTGCCAGGCTCATGGACGTGTTCTCTCGCCGGGCGCTGGTGCACTACCTGAGTACCCACGACTTCGATGCCATGTTGTCGGCCGGACGTACGCGTATGGGGTCAGACCTGATGCGTGTTCTAGGGCCGCAACTTGAACCGTACGGATTGCGCGTGCTGAACCTTGAAGTTGCGGCATTCCAGCCGCCGCCGGCTGCGGCCCAGGCCTTCCGGGAAGTGATTGATGCTCGGATGGCCAGCGCCGCTGCGTTGATCGACGCCAAGACCTATGCGGAACGCGCGGCAGCCGAGGCCGAACAGGCATACGAGCAGCAGAAGTCGGCCGCCGAGGCCGAGGCGGCGGAGATCAAGGCTGCTGCTAAAGTTGCCAACGAGGTCTACAAAACGCAGCACAAACATTATGTCGAATATCCGCGGATCTATCGGACGCGGGCTCGACTCGATGCGGTGGTCCGGTGGCTGCAGGACGTCCGCAAGATTGTTATTACCGTGGATTGCGACCGTGAGCAGGTGCTGCTGCAACTGCGCGACGGACAGTCCGGTCTGCTCGAAGCACTCGAAGGCAACTGATCATAGGGAGATTCCAATGAGTGAACCGAAACAACAATCGAAACTTCCATACATCGCCACGGCAGTGATTGCACTGCTGCTGCTCATGGCGATATGCGCCTTTCAACTGCGTATCAACGAGGTTGCAGTGGTGACGACATTCGGCAAGCCCTCCGTCGTCACCGAGCCTGGATTTCAGTGGCGGCTGCCGTGGCCGGTGCAGCAGGTCCGATTGTTCGACAATCGCACGCACGTCCTGGCCGGCATGCAGGAAGAGATCACGACCAGCGACAGCATCAATCTCGTGGTGCGCCCGTTTCTGACCTGGCGTATCGATGACCACCTGAAGTTCTCCAAGAGTCTTGGCACCATGACTGAAGCGGAGTCGGTGCTGCGTTCGTCCCTGTCCAGCCTGCTTGGTTCGGTGTTCGTCAACCACAAGCTCGGCGACTTTATTGGTGTCGATCGGTTGTCAGGTCTGGCGCAGATCGAAACCGAGATCCGCCAGGCGTTCGAGTTGCCGGCGGACTACGGACTGGCCGTCGAATTCGTCGGTGTCTCAGAGCTGGTCCTGCCCGCCGACAACACGAACTCCGTGATTGAACGCATGAAGCGTGAGCATGCCGCAATCGCCGAGACGATCCGGATCAAAGGCGAGACCGAAGCCAATATTATTCGCAGCAGGGCGGACAGCGTCGGTTCCGCCCGTCTCGCAGATGCTAGGGCCAAGGCGCAGGACATCCGCAGCACCGCGATGGCCGAAGCTGCGGAAAGCTACGAGACCTTCAGCGAGGATGTGGATTTCGCTCTGTTCCTGCGCAATCTCGACGCGCTGGAAGATGCCATGGGACCGGCGACGCTGATTGTCGACCCGAGCATGCCGCCGTTTCACATGCTGCTGCCGGACGGTGGGCAGGTAAAGGACAATATTAATGAGTGACGAACCACAGTCTCACAGCACCGGACTGCAGGGGGTGCTCGACGCATTGCGGGTGATTACGGTCATCGGCAAGGGCGTCGTTGTCCTGCTGGTCATTGGTTTTTGTTTCAGCGGTGTCCGCAGTCTCGACGACTCTGAGATGGGCATCGTGCTGCGCTTTGGCGCGATGCATGGCGAAGTGCGACAGGAATCCGGCCCGATTATAGCACTGCCGTATCCGATCGACGAGATTGTTACAATCCCCGCAAAACGCCTCCGCACCATCAAGTCCGATACGCACTGGTACGCCTTGACCGAAGAGGAAGAGCGTACCGGGGAGGACGAAACGGCCACCGGTACGTTGTCGCCCGGTGTCGATGGTTCTTTGTTGACCGCCGATCAGAATCTCGTGCATGCTGCCTGCAGCCTGAACTATCGCGTTACTGATCCGAAGAAGTTCATTTTCGAATACGGTGACAGCGAGGCACTCCTGTACGCACATCTGGATAATCTCATTGTCAAAACAGCGGCTGTGCGTACAGCAGCGGATGCGGTTGGCGATCCGACCGGTTTCGGCCGGCAGATCATTCGCGGTTTGAACGGGCTTGGCCTGGGTATCGAGATTGATTCGATCGGCATGAACGTGGAGTGGCCGCGTCTTGTCAAGCCGGACATCACAAGGGTTGCCGACGCGACGAACGACAAGGGCCGCAGGATCGCGGATGCCGGCAGCTACGGGCGCCGCCGGGAAAACGAAGCGAAAAGCGAGGCTTCAAAGATCGAATTCGAAGCCCTTGCCTGGGCTCGGGAACTCGTTGGCCGCACCGTTGCCGATGCCCGCACGTTCGAAAGGCTCTATCCGAAGTACCTTGCGAACCCGGACGTTGTGCGCCGCACACTGTACGAGGACCGCATGCGCCGGATTGTCGCGGATGCCTCCGAAATTTTCCTGATTCGAGACAGCGATAAACGCGAGCTCCGCATCGATCTGCAAAGGCGCCGCAAGCCGAAGAAGGAGGCGAATGATTAAGCAACCAAAAACCGGGCGCATGCTGATTTGGGCCGTTGCCGGTTTGGCATTCATCCTCAACGCGTTGATTGCACGCCGGGCGATCGATGACGACGGCTTTGTTGCGTCGGTAAGTGCCTTGATTGCCACCGTCGTTTTGCTGGTGCCGATTATCGCCGCGATTTGGCGGGACCTGCGCCAGGCCCGCATGCGTATGCACGAGCTCGTTGTTGTTGCAGTCTTTGCGAGTGCCGTCCTGGGGGACTTTGTGACGTCAGCCTGTATCGCGCTTTTCATGCTGCTCTCGATCATCATCGAGATGCGTACCGCCAGCGGAGCCAAAGCCTCGCTCGAAGCACTGGCGCGTCTGTCGCCTGGCCGGGCCCGCCGCCGCGTCGACGGCAAGGAAGAGGAGGTCGACGCTGGTGATCTGCAGGTGGGCGATATGGTGATTGTCCGGCCCGGCGAGAACATCCTGGCCGACGGCAAGATCGCCAAGGGGCGCAGTTCGATTGACGAGGCCAATATCACCGGCGAATCCCTGCCGGTTGACAAGGCGGAAGACGATCAGGTTTTTGCCGGCACCCTGAATCTTACGGGTGCTTTCGATCTGACCGTTGAGCGGGCCGGTGAGGACACTACGATCGGGCGGGTGCGTGAGCTCATCCTGAAAGCGGAGGCCAGTCGCCTGCCGTTCGTGCGGTTGATCGACGAATACTTCAAGTACTACACGCCGCTCGTGCTGGTGATTGCCGCGACGGTCCTTTTCTTTACACGCACCGAGCCGGACAGCATCGAACGGGTGGTGGCGTTGCTGGTTGTTTGTTGTCCCATCACCATCATCCTGGCGACACCCGCAGCCATCGTTGCGGCGCTGGCTGCGGCCGCCCGGCATGGGGTGTACATCAAGGACGTCAATGACATCGAATCGATGGCGCGCACCGATGCTTTCGTTTTCGACAAGACCGGCACGCTAACGACGGGGGTCCTCGAGGTCGCCCGCCTGGCGCCGATGACAGACGTCGAATCCACTGAGTTGCTGCGTGCCGCGGCCATTGCCGAGCACGGCAGCAACCATCCTGTCGCGTTGGCCATACAGAAGCTGGCTGTCAAAGTAAACCTGAATATCCGTGCCCCCCGAGAGCTTCACGAGGAACCCGGCCGCGGCGTCCATGCAAGCACTGAGGATGGCAACCTTCACGTCGGGAACCTGGCGTGGATGCAGGACAACGGCCTGGCGCGCGAGGTATTCGAGAAGATCGACGAGGCCGAAGCATCGGGCATGAGCCTGTTGTTTGTCAGCCGTGACAAGCGGCCGCTCGGTTGGATCGGCATCAGCGACCAGCCGCGGACTGATGCTGCGGGCTGCATCGAGGAACTGAAGTCTGCCGGCTGTCGATTTGTCGCTATGGTGTCCGGCGATCGTCAGCAGGTCGTTGACAACGTGGCGGGCGTCGTTGGTCTCCAAGATTGCCAGGGCGAGTGCACGCCGTCAGACAAGGTGACCTACATAGACGACATCAAAGACCAAGGGTACCATGTTGCTTTCGTCGGTGACGGAGTGAACGACGGACCTGCTCTGGCGACGAGCCACATCGGTATTGCGATGGGAGCTGCCGGCAGTGACGTTGCGATCGAAAGTGCAACGATCACGCTGATGAACAATGAGCTTGATCGTCTGCCGTTCCTGCTGCGACTGGCGCGCCAGCTGCGCGCGGTGATCATGCAGAATTTTAGTGTTGGCGGGCTGCTGATTGTCGGTGGGGTGACGCTCAGCGCCATGGCCATTCTGTCGCCAATTCTGGCGGCAGTGATCCAGGTTTCTGGCGCCCTGTGCGTGGCGATGAACAGTGCCCGCCTGATCCGGCAGGGCGAAGAATTGGAGACAGCACAATGACCGGGACTTCCATCGAAGCGGCAGTAGTCGGGGAAAACCTTTCGAAGGTATTCAAGGACTTCTGGGGCCGCAACAAGGTGAAGGCGCTTAGCGATGTCGATATGACTATTCCAAAGGGGGCTATTTTCGGCCTGCTTGGCCCCAACGGTGCCGGTAAATCGACGCTTATCAAACTCATGCTCGGTCACCTTTATCCGACGACCGGGCGCTTGGCTATTTTCGGTAAACCGCCGCGGGATGTCGCCGTCAAGCAGCAAATGGGCTATCTGCCGGAGCGTTCATTTTTCTACAAACACCTGACGTCGGCGGAGATTCTCAAGTACTTCGGCATGATTCTGAACCTCAGTCGCGAACAGATTGCCAGCCGTACGGGACAACTGCTGGAGATGGTCGGTTTGGAAGCCGCCCGAGATCGCATGGCGGGCGAGTTTTCTCATGGCATGGGTCGCCGGCTCGGCCTGGCACAAGCGCTGCTGAACGATCCGGATCTGCTGATTCTCGATGAGCCGACTGCTGGGCTCGACCCGATTGGGTGTCGCGAAGTGAAGGACCTGATCATCACCCTGGGTAAACGAGGCAAGACGGTCCTGCTCACTAGTCACCTGCTGTCGGATGTCGAGGACGTGTGCGACGAAATCATGCTGCTTTATGGCGGCCAGGTACAGACCCATGGAAAAGTCGGTGAGTTGCTGCGCGACCGTAACCGCCTTCGCCTGGAGTTTCCCGTAGTGAGTGATGAGACGCTGGAATCGGCGCTGGCGGCGCTGGCGGCGGAAATTTCGCCCGACGCCATCGTCGCGGATTCGCCGATCGAGGATCTCGAGAGCTACTTCCTCAAAATAGTGGCGCAGCGCGACCGTCAGGAACACGACACTGCTGGGGCCAGAATGGGCCGAGGCGTTGCTGCTTACCTGCGCGATGATCAGTACGCCGATCACAGTCTGGTCGACACCGGCGTTCTCGATACGTTGTCCCGGGAACAACCGACCGAATCGCCGTCGAGTAACGCCTCTGCCGAGCCGCAGATGGACGCCGCGGCACTCACTGATCTCATCGAACCCGTCGATTCAGGTGACGACGACGACGACGACGACGATAAAATCGACACGAACCTACTGGACGATCTGACTAAGTAACTGTCCCCGATCAGCGTTTACACTCTGCAGCCGTTAACTTCATCACGCAGCTTTTAACTGTCCTATTCGATGCGCCAGACCCTGACGATTGCACGTTTGACGTTCCTGCTTTCCGTCCGTACCCGCATGTTGTGGGGGACGCTGGTGCTGGCGGCCGGGGTTGCGGCATTTATTTTTTTCGTGTCCACTGGTGACGGTGTGCTGGTGAACGAGCTGCAGTTGCGTGTTCAGTACAGCTACGCTATCAGCTACAGCTTGCTTACCTTGATGATTATCGCGACGGCTTGTTTCACTGTGCGCTCCCAGATCGATGGGCGCCAGCTTCATTTGCTCACCTCGCGGCCGATATCCTGCGGCCGCATCTGGCTGGGGCAATGGCTTGGATTGCTCGGAAGCGCTGCGGTCATCGAGGTGGCGCTCATTCTGACGCTTCTTGGCTGTGCCTGGACCTATGGCCAGTCGTATACGGACGATCAGATATCCGAAGCACAATCGTTTTACGGTATTGTCAAGCACGAGAGTCATCCCGTGGAGATTGCGCTCAAGGAGTTGACCAATGTCCGCATTGACAACCTGGTCGTCGCCGGCAAGCTCGACCGCGGCAAGGTCGATGTGGCGACTTGGAAGCGCAATTACGAAAAGATCCAGCGGGCCGACCAACTGCTTGCGCCTGGTGCCGAGAAATCATGGCAGTTCGATCTGGGCGCGAAGCCGACGCGCGGTGATGTGGTCGATCTGAAATTCCGTTTCTATGCTAATGACAGCCGCAGCTTGATCAATGGTATCTGGCAACTCTCGACGCCGGGACATCCCGAGTCGTACCGTCTCGAATTCGCAGTGCCGCCGCACCAGTACATAACCGAGCCGATTCCGCTCAGCGCGATTCCGGAATCCGGACAGTTCGAGCTGACGTTGCTGTCACAGGCGAAATCGGACATTATCATTCGCCGCGAAACCGGGGTGCGGATATATCACGCGACGGGAACGCTGTGGCACAATGTCACGAAAGCCTTCATCTGCCAGATGATTCATCTTGGTGTTACTGTTGCCGTCGGGTTGATGGCGGGGATCGCTTTTACGTTTCCCGTAGCTTCGTTTCTGGCAATCGTCCTCTATTTTCTGTCGATCTCATCCGGCATGTTTACCGATGTGCTGCGTGATTTGACCTGGGGCCACGACATTTCGCTGCTTGAACGAGTCGGCGTGGTGATGATCAGCAGCGGGCTATGGCTGGCGAAGGGGTTGCAACCGCCGGGGGTTGCAGATGATGCCAGTTCTGCCGTGTCAATTTCGTTGGCGCGCCTGTCGTCCGACTGGCTGCCGGGAGTTCTTCTCTATGGTATTGTGATCGGAATACTCGGGATGTGGCTGCTGAGCCGCAAAGAACTGGACA
>Ga0209089_10004332_pt1 | contig 11862 bp, 12 predicted proteins | sample ArcticOcean_MG_C_FD_187431 | JGI IMG/M metagenome (GOLD analysis project Ga0209089, IMG submission 187431) | Marine microbial communities from western Arctic Ocean - ArcticOcean_MG_CB2_150 (SPAdes) (version 2) | ecosystem: Environmental > Aquatic > Marine > Oceanic | place: Arctic Ocean: Canada...
AACGCTGGGAACTACGCATCGGTATTCATTCCGGACCGTTGATTGCGGGTACCTCTGGTAATGCCTTCGACATTTGGGGTGATGCGGTCAACATTGCCTCCCGCATGGAAAGCACCAGCGAACCGGGTAAAATTCACATCTCAGAGAAAACCAGGGATTATCTGGAAGGGGTAGGGCAACTGACTTCTCGTGGAGAAATCACACTCAAGGGCAAAGGGGCCTGGAGTACCTTTTTTCTGGAATCACTCAATTCATAAGATTAGCATAAATATTAGTTCACCAAATCCATTAAAATAGAAAGCTATTGAGCTAACTATTTGGGGAAATTATTAGGTGTCCATATAGGTGTCTATAAGCCATGATATTCAGCACTATTTGGTAACACTTGGTATAAGTGGCAGTGAGTGGTAAGATACTGTGGATAAGTTAATTATACTGAATGCGATTCAGTATAATAGTGTTTGAATGGATTCTTAATAATTGGATTAAAGAGGATACTGTGGGGGTACTTATGGGGGTACAACTGTAATATCGTAATATTTTCTTCTTTATTATCAGTAATTAATATGCTTATTTCGATTCCTATACGTCTCCGCCAAACATGTAATTGATATTGACCTGACAGGGGTCTTCAATTGCCTTCATGCTGTCACTCCAATTATGATTGAGCAGAACTATGGTCGCATCGTCAATGTCTCTTCCATTGCAGGAAAAGACGGGAATCCTAATGCGGATCACTATAGTGCCGCTAAGGCCGGAGTCATTGCCCTGACCAAATCTCTAGGAAAAGAACTCGCAGAATTTGACATCGCAGTCAACTGCATCACTCTAGCTGCAGCTAAAACATAAATTTTCGACCAGATGAGTGAAGAACACATCAAGTATATGTTGAGTAAAATTCCACGAAACCGTTTTTTAAAAGTTGAGGAAGCTGCGTCGATGGTGTTTTGGCTCTGTTCCTCTGAAAACTCCTTCACTACCGGAGGGGTCTTCAACCTAAGTGGGGGTCGCGCCACTTACTGAAAGAGATCTTATGAAACAAGTAATAATTGCAGACGTACGTTTGTATAGCAAAAGACAGGATCAGGAGGTGACTATAGCCTAACTTATTTTAGGTAACAGGTCTGTTTTGTGAATTTGAGAGAGAGCGTTTTAAATGAGTGATGACGGAATTCCTTCCAGTAATTAAAAAAGAATTGATATGACTAAGAGAAAATACAAAGAGGAAAGAAATAAAATATTGAAGAAATACTCATTACCAATGTCTGAAATCTCTCACAAGTATCTAAAGGATAGGAATGGTTGTTGGTTTTGGTTAAAGGATTTAATAGATTACAAATAAAATTATTTAAAGAAATTGAAAATATATGGTGGGAGAAATAGAAAAGTTAGATAAAGGAATAATTTCTGAAAGTTGGGAAAATTATTTGAAAAATATTGCATTGTTACTAGGTGTGCTTAGTGTAGTTGCAATTATTCTGGATTGGTATCCATTGACAATGTTTATATCATTACCTTTCTGTTTGATTTGGGTTTATTGTGGATGGTTGAGAACCGAACCTCAGTTAAAATGGATTAATGTGATTTTTTGCATATTATACTTATTTGGTATTGTAAGATATTTTTTGATTATTTGACCTTGGTAGTTTTATTCTATTTTGATTATTCAATTCCATATTTAAATTTAGTCACACAAGTTTAAATTCCAAAGATAGGAACATTAAAGTTTACTGTTTTCTATAGTCTTTCGTTATAAGTAAGTATGTTAGCTTTGAAGGGAAAAAGAAAAGCATCTAAAGTAATAAAGGAACCAGAGTAACCAAAGGAATGATTGTTAGAGATAAAGAGTAATAAAGAAAAAAGAGAAGAATAGAACCATTTACTTACCCTGATGGGAAAGAGTATGTAGGGGAATACAAGAATGGGAAAGAGTGGAACGGGACATATTACGACAATAACGGGTAAAAAGAATACAAGTTGGTGAATGGAAAAATAGAATAAAACAATAACCCCTCCCTAAAACCAACCAATAAACTATGAAACACCTACTCATCATCCTCTCCTTACTTCTACTTTCTTCTCCTGTGATTGGAAAGGAAACTGGTGTTCTCTATCTTTATGAAAGTTCTTCTGGTTTTGTATTGAAGAGTTTTGGAGATGGTAAAGTTCATCCAAAATATGAAGGAAAAATCACAAATCGAAAACCTAATGGATTTGGTGTTTTGACTTATCCATATGGTGAAAAGAGTGTGGTTGGAGAATGGAAGAATGGTAAGGAATGGAACACCAAACATAAAAACAAAGATGGAAAAATAATAGGTAAGTTTGAGGATGGAGAGTGGATACTAAAATGGGGGGTGTTGTATTTTGGATTTAGGAATGGGAAGGTTGGATATTATACAGTAAAATGGGAAGGATTTGAAAGTGAAGACAATAGGGATTTTTCAAAATATGAAGGAGAAATCAAAATTGGATTTCCAAATGGTCAAGGAATCCTGACTTTCCCTGATGGAGAAAAGTATGAAGGGGAATACAAGGATGGAGAAAGGAATGGTCAAGGAACATACACTTGGAATGATGGTGGAAAGTATATCGGGGAATACAAAAATAGTCTAAAAAATGGTCAAGGAACATACACTTTTCTTAATGGAGACAAGTTTGAGGGGGAATGGAAGGAAGGGGAACAAGATGAGGGAACACACACTTGGTCTGATGGATACAAGTATGTAGGGAGTTGGAAGAGAGGTCAAATGTGGAACGGAATATATTACGACAATAAAGGGAACATCTTTGGAAAACAGGTGAATGGAGTACAACAATAACCCCCACTAAAACCATTCCCATCATCTCCCCTAAGTAACCCCCCACTTAATTCTTCGCAGTCAGACACCCTCCAAGTAAAATCACCAAATCTTGTAAACCAAACTGATTGATGTTATATATTGGGTTCTCCTAAACCAAATAGAAACCCAAGTGAAACACCTACTCATAATCCTCTCCTTCCTTCTTCTTTCTTCTCCTTTGTTAGGTCAGTCCTCCAAACCCCTTGGTGTTGTCCTTCCACCAACCGTAATGGGAAATGTCTCTGACACACAAAAACAATATCTCTTGAAAACTCTGGATGATGAGTTGTCAAAATATTTTGATGTTTCACCTCCTCCTCAAATTGAAAGTGGTGATTGCCTAGTTGGTTGTGATGTTTTCCAACTACAAATCGTTGAGGAAGATGGAGACACCCAGTTGAGTTTGAGATGGATGACTGAAAATCACAGGAGAATAGAAACAAAACTTTGTGGGAAATGTAAGACGATTGAATTGGATGTGAAGTTGAGGGAGTTGGTTGAGAAGTTGGTTGGGAGGAAGAAGGTTGAAACAGTTGTGGTAGTTGAGAAGAGGCGAAAAGGAGTTTTGTTTCCTCGTTTGATCAGTAGTGAATTTGGATGGTTTGAAGGTGGTGATGATGATAAGGATGGAAAATATGTAGGGGAAATTGAAAATGGAGAACCAAGTGGACAAGGAACATTCACTTGGCCTGATGGAGAAAAGTATGTTGGTGAATGGAAGGATGGGCGGAAGTCTGGTCAAGGAACACTAACTTTATCTAGTGGTAACAAGTTTGAAGGTGAATTCAAGGATGGGACATATCATGGTCAAGGAACTTTTACTTGGTCCGATGGAGACAAATATGTGGGTGAATTCAAGGACGGTAAACAACATGGTCAAGGAACATATATTAAACCTGAGGGAAGGAAATATGTAGGAGAATGGAAGGACGGATTAAAAAATGGACAAGGGACACTAACTTATGGTAAAGGAAAATCGGAAGGAGACAAGTATATTGGAGAATTCAAGGACGGTAAACAACATAGTTACGGAATATACATTTATTCTAATGGAGACAAGTTTGTTGGAGAATACAAGAGTAACAAATATCATGGTCAAGGAATATTCACTTATTTTAATGGAGACAAATATGTGGGTGAATTCAAGGACGGTAAACAACATAGTTACGGAATATACATTTATTCTAATGGGAACAAGTATGTAGGAGAATTCAAAGATGGATTATCAAATGGACAAGGGACACTAACTTATGGTAAAGGAAAATCGGAAGGAGACAAGTATGTGGGTGAATTTAAGGATGGGGAACCAAATGGTCAAGGAACATACACTTATTCTAATGGGAACAAGTATGTAGGAGAATTCAAAGATGGATTATCAAATGGACAAGGGACACTAACTTATGGTAAAGGGAAATGGGAAGGAGACGAGTATGTGGGTGAATTCAAGGACGGTAAACAACATGGTCAGGGAAAATACACTTATTCTAATGGAGACAAGTTTTTTGGAGATTACAAGGATGACAATGAAAACGGTCAAGGAACTTTTACTTGGTCTAATGGAGACGAGTATGTAGGGGAATTCAAGGATGGTAAACAACATGGTCAAGGAACATATATTAAACCTGAGGGAAGGAAATATGTAGGAGAATGGAAGTACGGATTATCAAATGGACAAGGGACACTAACTTATGGTAAAGGGAAATGGGAAGGAGACAAGTATATTGGAGAATTCAAGAATGGGGAAAAGAATGGACAAGGAACATACACTTTTTCTGATGGCAGAAAGTATGTTGGGGAATTGAAGAATGGTAAACAACATGGTCAAGGAATATTCACTACACCTTCTGGAAACAAGTATGTTGGAAAATTCAAGGACGGGAAGCAACATGGTAAAGGGACACTAACTTCACGTTTTGAAAAGGAGTATATAGGTGAATTCAAGGAAGGAACACTTTGGAATATCACTGAATACGACAAAAACGGAAACATCCTTACAAAGACGATAAATGGAGAAAAACAGCAATGAACTCTCTAAAACCAACCCCATCATCTCCAGTGAGTAACTTCCACTAATTCTTAACAAGTCAGACAGTCTCCAAGTAAAATCACCCGTTCTTGTAAAACAAACCGATTATAGAATTTCCATCAGTAATAAATAATAGTAGGTATTCTATTCGGGGGTAAGTTACTGAGAAGGATATGTTTATATAAGGATTGCAGGGTGGATTATGATTTCTATGTCGTCACCCTGTAATTTTTCCGTACTTTCTTCCAACACTATCCTCGCAATCGGTAACAATCCGACACTTTATACACATTTGAAATAAACATTCAGATGATTTATTATAATCAATTATTAAATCACCTCCCTTAGTGGACTTAATTAGTAAATTATTCCCCAATTCCACTATTTCCCACCACATTACTTTAAACCCCTATAAAGGATAAATAAAATGGAACCGATTTTAATTCCACCAAATTGTTTGTATCAATTGTTAGAGAAGAAAGATTTAGACCCGACCAACAAACTATCAGATGATGAATGGGAAGAATTTGTAAATACCCAAGAAGATGGTTTTTCAGAAGAAGGTTCAAAACTTGGAATACAGTTTTTAAGATATTGGATTTCAGACGGACACTTGGAAAGATTTAGGGAAATAAAGAAAAAAGAGAAAGAAGTAAAAAGTCTAAGAAAACTGTTAGATGATAATTAGAAAATCATGATTAAAATAAACACATTAGTGAGGTTTTTCTCAATAAATATCTCATTTAACATGACCAATACGTTGGTGTCACCGATAATAAAGTGTAATTAATAGTGACAATAAATTTACATTTGAGGTCAAGATGTCAACAAATGTGATTATTACCAATCACAGGAGAAGAGAGAATAAGTATTGAGAGGATGATGAGTAAGTATTTCACTTGGTTTCCTTTTGGTTGGTTTTAGGGGAAGTTATTGTTTGTATTGTATTTTTCCATTCACCTTTTTGTATGAGATGTTTCCGTCTTTGTTGTATATTATTCCGGTCCAACTTTGTCCTTCTTTCCAACTTCCATCATACCATCCTCCATCAGTATAAGTGAGTTTTCCTTTACCATGTTTTTTCCCATCCTTGTATACCCCTAAATACCTCCATCCATCAGGTGAAGTTTCAGTTCCTTGACCATTTGGTAATCCATTCTTAAATTTCCCAACATACTTTTTCCCATCAGTTGAAGTCCATGTTCCTTGACCATGTTTCTTTCCATCCTTGAATTCTCCGATATACTTTCCCCCATCATTCCAAGTGTATGTTCCTTGACCATTCTTCTTATCATCTCTCCATTCTCCAACAAACTTTGTTCCATCAGACCAAGTGTTAGTTCCTTCACCATTTTTCTTTCCATCCTTGAATTCCCCAGAATACTTTTCTCCGTCAGTTGAAGTCCATGTTCCTTGACCATATTTCTTTCCATCCTTCCATTCCCCAGAATACTTTTCTCCATCAGTTGAAGTCCATGTTCCTTGACCATTTTCTCTCCCATCTTTCCATTCCCCTAGATACTTTCCTCCATAGGGGAAAGTATATGTCCCTTGACCATTTCTTTCCCCACCTTTTATTTCACCTACATACACACTTCCTTCAGTGTAATAGAATGTTCCTTGACCATATTTCTTTCCATCCTTCCATTCCCCAGAATACTTCACTCCGTCAGTTGAAGTCCATGTTCCTTGACCAGTTAGTATCCCGTCCTTGAATTCCCCCATATACACACTTCCTTCAGTGTAATAGAATGTTCCTTGACCATATTTCTTTCCATCCTTCCATTCCCCAGAATACTTTTCTCCGTCAGTTGAAGTCCATGTTCCTTGACCATGTTTTATCCCATCCTTGAATTCCCCTACATACTCGTCTCCATTAGACCAAGTGTATGTTCCTTGACCATTTGGTTTATCATCTTTGAATTCCCCTACATACTCGTCTCCATTAGACCAAATATATTTTCCATGACCATTTTTAAATCCACCCTTGAATTCTCCTACATACTTGTCTCCTTCCCCTTCCCCTTTTCCAGAAGTGTATGTTCCTTGACCATGTTTTTTACCATCTTTCCATTCACCAACATACCTCGATCCATTTTCCCAAATGTATAAAAGACCTGATTTCTTGGACTGTCCAAACAGAGGAGAAGAAAGAAGAAAGATAGAAATTAGTATGAGAATATGTTTCATTTTGATTCTTTTTGGTGGTTTTAGGAGAACCACGAATATAACATCAATCGGTTTGTTTTACAAGAATGTGGAGATTTTACTTGGAGGAGTGTCTGACTTGTGAAGAATTAAGTTGAGGGTAAATAACATTTGATGAATTGGGGTGTTTTAAGGAGGTTATTGTTTTATCTATTTACCACTCAGCCACTTTCTTTTGATGTTTCCATTTTTGTCGTATCCAGTAATGTTCCAAGGTTTACTATCTTTGAATTCCCCAACAAAAAATTTTCCATCAGACGAAATTAATGTCCCTTGACCATGATATTTACTATCCTTCCATCCTCCAACATACTTTTTCCCATCAGGAAAAGTGTATGTTCCTTGACCATGTCTTTTCCCATCCTTGTAGTCCCCTACATACTTCACTCCATCAGTGTAAGTCATAGTTCCTTGACCATTTGGCACTCTATTTTTTATTTCTCCTTCATACTTACTTTCATCAAAATAATCTAATACTCCCCAACTTACTATCCAGTCTCCATTCTCAAACTTCCCTAAAAGTTTTCCATCTTTTTTTTTATGTTTGGTGTTCCACTCCTTGCCATTCTTTTTTTCAACTTCATATTTTGGTACGACTTTCTCATTTCCAAAAGTTTTCCATTTTATTCCAGTCTGTTCTACTCCATTCACCCACTCAGTAGTGAAGTTTCCGTTGTTGTTATATTCCCTGATGTTCCACCGTTTGTTTTTACTGAACTCACCTACCCATTTTGTCCCATTAGTAGAAATCAAGGTTCCTTGACCGTGAAAATCATTCCCCTTCCATTCCCCGACATATTTCCCATCGGGTGAAGTGACAGTACCATGACCGTTTTGTTTCCCTTCTAACCATTCCCCAACATATTTTCTACCATCAGACCAAGTGTATGTTCCTTGACCATCATATTTACCATCCTTAAATTTTCCTTCATACATGTCTCCATCAGGTGAAGTTAGAGTCCCTTGACCATGTTTTTCCCCATTCTTGTGTTCTCTTATATACTTGTCTCCTTCCCATTTCACTTTTCCAAAAGTGAACACCCCTTTCCCATTTGGTAATCCATCCTTCCATTCTCCTTCATACTTATCTCCATTTGGTGAAGTAAGTGTTCCTTGACCATTTTGTCCTCCATCTATCCAATTCCCAACATATTTTCTTTCATCATTGAAAGTGTATGTTCCTTGACCATTCCAATTCCCATTCCTGTATTCCCCAACATACTTACTTCCATCAGACGAAGTGACTGTCCCTTGTCCATTAGGTGTTCCATTTTCAACTTGTCCCTCATATTTTGGTTGTAGTTTTTCACTTCCAACACTTTTCCATACTAAACCAGAAGAAGTTTTATATTGATAGAGAACACCAGTTTTCTCTCCCATCACAGGAGAAGAAAGAAGAAGGATTGAGAGAACGATGAGTAGATGTTTCACTTGGTTTCCTTTTGGTGGATTAGTAGAACCCAATATATACCAGAACTTGCAGGATTTTACAAGAATATAGGAAGGTTTACGCAGAGAACACCAAATATGCGGAATATTATACTTCTTACTGATATAGTTTCCGCATATACGGAGACTTTGAGGAAATACTAAAATAATACGGAGGATGTTTGCGGATAATATAGTTAATTATTCGTTAATCCATTATAGAAACTCTTGTAGATGTGAAAGTAAATACATTATTACAAGTATAGAACCTATGATTATGATGGTTCTTCTATTTCTCATTTTCAATTTTCCCACCAAGTATCATTTGTTATTTTACCATCAATTAAATCATTACAAATAAATGATGGTTGGGTTGCTGATTGTTTTTCAGTTATTTCCCATCTCTTTGTATCAATTAATTCCTTCTTTCTCTCATAGACCCCTTTTAGAAGTTCCTGCTCCCCTTCAAATACCACTTCTTCAGTATTCCCTTCAATTGTTCCTCTTCCATTTATTTCACCAGAAGTTATTTTGAGAATGAACCTTTTACCAAAACTACCATATTGGAAATGAATTGTTCTTAAACTTCTCCTGTAAGATGAGACAAAATAAATCTGATTCATTATTCATTTGTGATGGGATTTTTGTATAAAATGTCTAATTGGTTTCCGCAATGTGGTGATAGTGTCGGAAGAAAATGCGGAAGGGTAATTATTGTTTATGAAAAGTGTCCTTTACTTTGTGCATTAATTAAAGTTAGTGGTTCATCATTATCTTCAAGTTCTCCATTTAAATATTTTCCAATTTCCTTACCTTCTTCATCAAATGACTTTCCTTTCCATTTTCTATTATTTTTCCAAATACCAACAAATTTACTCCCATCGTATAGAGTCCAAGTCCCTTGACCTTCTCTTAGACCATCTTTGTATTGTCCGACATAGTTTAAACCATTGATATGAGTGTATGTTCCAAAACCATTGGGTAGTTTATTTTCAATTTCACCTTCCCAAAACTTATCTGGTGGATTGTCAGATTCTTTTTCAGACCAACCTTTATCGTCCCGCAATCTTCCACCAATATGATATAAAACACCTTTTGTTTTAGACATTTGGTCCTTCTTCAATGAAGTGTTCGGTAGAAGTAAACACCTTCTCAATCTAAAGTCATAGGCATAACTGGAGTAATTATAGCATCAGTCATGGTCAGTATTGGTTCAAACATTTTGTCAATGTTCTCAAATGTTTCTGACTCAGCAACCATGTAAACTGTATGAGATGGTCTATTCACTACCAGAGAATGAATTTTAATACCTTTTTCCTCAGCACTAAGAAAAGCACTTCTCATGATTTTCTTTTTCTCTGGGTCGTTTGCACCACAAGTCTTATATGAGTGAGTTGATTGAATATGAAACAACATAATTAACTCCCTTAGTTTTGGTTTAAATTAAATCATCGGTTAATTCGAAGTATAACATCAAAGGATTAGTTTTACTAGACTGTGTAACTTTTGAAAGGAAGGGGTGGTAATGTGGAGGAAAAAGTTAGTGGGAGTTACTCACAGGAGATTATGGAGTTTGTTTTAAGATCCCCAGTAAATAGGAGATAGTTTGGTCCTAGTTATATATGTTCCCGTATTTGATATTTTAAATATGAAATTGTTTTCATCTCCTTTTATGCTATTTTAAAAAACACGTGACGGTAATGGGCATGTTATATTTAAAATAATAGCAAAGACTCATTATTGCTTATTTTGAAGTTTTATTTTGTAATAATCTATTCTTTTATGTATTTCCCTTTCACAAAATTTCCAAGTATTTTGCCGTTTTTATCATAAAATTTAGAATTCCATGCATAACGCTTGAATTCGCCTACTATTTTCCTGCCATCATAATAAGTCATTGTTCCTTTACCATGAGGTACTCCAGATTTATATGAACCAACATAACCCATATTTTTTGATTGTATTTCTCCTTTGCTAATGCTTTTCCACAATAAACCAGAAGTTATCTTATATCGAATTACTTTATCATTAGCATCAGACTGCCCAAACAGAGGGGAAGAAAGAAGAATGAGAGAGAGGATGATTAGTATATGTTTCATAGGTTTACTTTAGTTGATTAAAAGTACTAATTTTATAACATAAATCGTTTTGTTTTTCAAGAAGTTCAGATTTTACTTGGAAGTTTTTTAAGGAATAGTATAAGTCTATTAAGGGGGTTTTAATAATTAGTTGTCCCACTCTTCAATTAACTAATGAAAGGAGGTGTGAATGTCTAGTCAGATAATGATGGTGATTCTTCCCCTTTATGGTATGGTGAGGAATCACCATTAGTCAAAAATGTTCCATTTTTTGGTAAGGAAAGTTGTTTGAGGATGCTGATATGAAAATCCTCACGACTGATTAAATCCTTCCTTAATTTGGTTAGTTCTTAGGGATGATGATTAAAGTATCAACTTTCATTCATCATCCCTTTGAGTGTTGTTTCATACCTTAAAGACCAAATTTGCCTTTTGGTCATATATTCCCAATAATTTCACATTTTAGTACAAAATGTTTCATCAATCGGTTCGTTTTACATGAACAGGGGAGGTTTGTGTTGATTGTCTGACTTGTGAAGAATTAGTGGAGTTTACTCACAGGGGATTATGGGGTTGGTTTTAGGGTTTTACTTACTGTTTCACTCCATCCACAAACCTTCCAATAATGTTTTCGTTTTTTTCGTATAATGTGATGTTCCATTCTTTCCCATTCTTCCATTCCCCAACATACTTGGTTCCATCAGGAAAAGTTAAGGTTCCCTGTCCATTCTGCGTCCCGTCCTTGAACTCCCCTACAATCTTCCGTCCATCACCCCAAGTGAAGGTTCCTTGTCCATTCTGTGTCCCGTCCTTGAACTCTCCAACATACTTGGTTCCATAAGACCAGGTTTTGGTTCCCTGTCCATTCTGTGTTCCGTCCTTGAACCACCCAACATACTTGGTTCCATCAGGAAAAGTTAAGGTTCCCTGTCCAGTTTGTTTCCCATCCTTCCATTCCCCTATAAACTTGTTTCCATTAGACCAAGTGTAGGTTCCCTTTCCAGTCCGTTTCCCGTCCTTCCAATCTCCTACATACTTGTCTCCTTCCCATTCTCCTTTTCCATAGGTGTAAGTTCCCTGCCCAGCCCGTTTCCCATCCTTCCATTCCCCTTCGTACTTGTCTCCATCAGAGAAAGTGTATGTTCCTTGACTATTTCTCTCTCCATCCTTGAATACTCCCACATAACTTGAACCATCTTCATAAGTTTCCGTTCCAGGACCATTTTTTTTCTCACAGGAAGTTAGAAAAGAAGAAAGAAGAAGGATTGAGAGGATTATG
>Ga0209089_10004343_pt1 | contig 11850 bp, 6 predicted proteins | sample ArcticOcean_MG_C_FD_187431 | JGI IMG/M metagenome (GOLD analysis project Ga0209089, IMG submission 187431) | Marine microbial communities from western Arctic Ocean - ArcticOcean_MG_CB2_150 (SPAdes) (version 2) | ecosystem: Environmental > Aquatic > Marine > Oceanic | place: Arctic Ocean: Canada...
TTAAAAAAATACAAAATATAAGTATCTCACAAGTTTATAAATACTTCGTGAATATAACCAAGGGATATAAATTATTCCAAGAAATTACTATATCCGAGTTCAAGTATCTCTTCATTAATGATATCGTAGATTGCTACGTATTATTTAACGAAAACGATAAGATTACAGGGTTCTCTTCTTTTTATAATAGTCAATTGGTATATAATAACAAGACAGAGGGCAATTTACTTACAGCTTGTGAGACATTTTATATACTGGGGGATAATATGACTGAGATATTCGATCTAACAGTCAATAAAGTAAAAGAAGCGGGGTATCAGTATATATTCACATCAAATCTTTTTAAAAACAAAGCGTTTATCGAGAATTATAAGTTTGAATATATTTGTGATTGCTATTATCATCTTTACAATTACTATGCTCCCCCTATTAACCCTGAGGAATGTGCGCTTATTTTACCCTGAATTATATTTTGAATTAACGTGTTCGCCGTTACCATAGTGTGTAAAACTTGCATTATATAAATTATATAATTTGTTAGAGCCACTCCTTATCATTACTTGATTGTTTCCTTTTTTACTGAAGGCATTTGTTTTTATGTTTGTTGAACCTGTAATAATCCAATATTTACCAGAAGAGGCAAATAGAAAGTTTTTAGAATGCGAACCACCATCGCTTCCAGAATAATCAATCTTTCTAATAAGTGACCGTGTTCCTGTTTGATTTCTCTCACCGTTTAATGAATGGAACCCACTTAAATTAGAACTATCAGATTGTGTCACATAGTCATATAAACCATTTCTTGAGTCCTTTGAGTATATAATTTTTATAGAAGCATTAGTCAAATCATTTAAATTATCAACAAGTTTATGTCCAAATCCATCTCTTTCAAATTTAAAATGCCACATATCTATGTTAACCCATATGGGTGCAGTTCTATCTATTTCTTCAACAAGAACCTTTGTAACCATATTATAATCAACATCCCAAGATTTTTCCTTAATTTGTGGATTTGGATAAAAATATGCTGATATGCTTCCTGTATCATAATTAAGTAAGTTTCTACGATGTGCTTCTGTCATTGAAGATCTAAAATTAACAATTGATTCGTAATTATTCCAGATAATATTATAATATCTTCCATAGGCGTTATATAATCCTACATTGCTTTCAAATAGTAGACTGGTATTTCCCAGTTTTGTATGCGTATCTATGTTTGAAGTTGTTACATATGTAGAATTATAAATAATACTTCCATCATTGTCTAAATGGTGACTAATCGTCATAAATTTATTGTGCATCTGATCATTATTATAAGGATTCCAGTTTGCCTTACGAATTTCACAAGTTTTATATACCGATAGCAGAACATTCTCACTTAATGACAAGTCATTAGTGTAATCTGTATCTGTTTCACCACTGGATTCTATGAGATCCATATTATATATAAGTTTAAAGGACACACCCACATCTCCTGCAATTACAAATAATTCTTTTATTGTTTTATATCTGTGATCTCCAGAAAGCGATGATTTATTATTAACAACTTTCCCGTAATCCGGGTCTCCCCGAGTAACATTCATAGCAACAGAACCATTAAGCTTATAAACAGCAAGTGAAATACTAACAGGAATGCTTGGATATATATTTTTACAGTCAATCGCACGCTGTATAAGATCCCCAAACTTAAAAATAGTTGTTCTCATATATCCAGTGCTAGAACTATCATCAAATGAATAATTGGAATAAAATGTTACTTTGTTTCCGTCAATACATACAGATTGATCACTTAACGAACCGCACTGAGCAGACGCAAATGGAGTGGTCGTTGGCGCAACAGTTGGAGCAGCAGTTGGCGCAGCAGTTGGAGCAGCAGTTGGAGCAGCAGTTGGAGCAGCAGTCATAGAAATACATTGTCCATTTATACAGCGTAGACCTGGATTACAAATATACTTACTATTACAAATACTATTCTGTAAAATCCTGATATTTATACCACTTGTATCTTCTATACCTGGAAAGTTATTATAATCTGAAGACATATTTATATAGTTTTTATAGCAAGGTAAATCAAGAGGACAAGTATTATCTATAATATGTTCATTTGGACACATATTACTATCCATTAAAACACACTTTCCCAGTTTATAATGGTCATCGTATTTTGATATTTTTTCAATACAGACACCTTCGCAGTCTGGTTCTGTCTTCTTGAAAAAATTTAAATCGTGGTTCCATACATATCTTCCAGAATAACTTACAAATTTTTCTACCTTTTCAAGTTTTATAATTAGTAAAACCGCAAATATTATTACACCAATAATTAAAAATATTGTTATATTCATTAAATTATAACAATAAAAATATTTAAGACAATATAGTATCTTTATTCTATAATGAAGAACGCAGTTGTAAGTGTTAGTGATAAATCAAATCTATATATTATTGGAGACTTTTTAGTGAATAACCAGTGGCGTATTATATCAAGTGGAGGAACTTATAGGGCGCTATTAGAGTTATATCCTAACTATGGAAATATCTGTAGTGTCTCCTCACTTACTGGTTTTCCAGAAATACTTGGCGGAAGAGTAAAGACACTCCATCCTAAGATACATGGTGGAATACTAGCGTCAAGTAAAGTTCCTGCCCACATTAATGAGCTCAACGACAAAAACATTTTAAAGATTTCTATGGTTGTTGTAAATCTCTATCCTTTCCAAGAGGCAATTAGGGAAAATTCCGATGTCGATAACGCAGTCGAGAACATCGATATTGGCGGTCATACATTAATTCGCGCGGCAGCAAAGAATTTTACTGATGTTCTGGTAATAACTAATCCAAATGACTATTACAGCATAACAGAGAATTATATGGATACAGAAGAGTATCGGCGTGTATACGCAAGCAAAGCGTGGGAGCATATAACAGAGTATGATATGGCAATTTCTCATTATTTTAATCCGTCAACAAATTACCGCACTTATAGAACCAGCGAACAGCAAAAGCTAAAATATGGTTGTAATCCTCATCAAATTAATGCCGCTTTCCACAGTATAAATAATAAGTATCTGCCTTTTGAGATAATTAATGGAAGTCCTGGTTATATAAACTTACTCGATGTAGTTAATTCTTGGCAACTGGTATGTGAGTTGGCGTCTGCCTTGGATACTGTTGCAGCTGCGTCCTTCAAGCATACATCTCCAGCGGGAGTTGGCGTAGGTTCAATTATGGGTCGTCCAAATACACTTTCTACTCAATTGCGCGAAACATACTTTCTAGACAGTAACACAGAGTATAGTCCTGCTTCCATTGCTTACTTACGAGCCCGAAACGCCGATCCAAAGTCTTCTTTTGGAGATTTTGTCGCTATTTTCTCCACAGTAGATATCGAGTTGGCGCGACTAATAAAGCGCGAGATAAGTGATGGGATTATTGCACTCAACTACACAGAAGACGCACTTGAATTATTGAAAACTAAAAAGCGTGGTAGATATATTATACTGAAAGGCACTCCGATTCAAAATACATTTCGCCAAGAATTTAGAGAGATAGGTGGATTTTGTCTTTCACAGACACCAAATACAGAAATAACAACGCAAAATTATCTTACTAACATTGTCACGAATAATACTTCAAAAAATGCTGTGCTGTCTCAGTTAGATAGAGCGAATTTAATCATAGCGAATATTTCATTAAAATATGCGCAATCTAATTCCGTCGCTTACGCCAAAGAAGGACAGTTGGTGGGGTTGGGAGCGGGACAGCAAAGTCGCATTGATTGCGTGAAACTGGCTGGACGAAAAACTGATATGTGGCATCTTAGAGGTCATCCAAAGGTTTTAGCTATTCATAGTAAGTTTGTCCCAAAAACAAAACGCCAGGCGAAAGTAAATGCTTGTATTTCCTATATAGAAGGCGATATGACAGCAATTGAGAAGACATACTGGGATAGTTTATTTACAGAACCAATTGAAGAACTTACAGCAAGTGAAAAAAATGAATATCTAAGACAGACTTATAAGCAGCGTGGAGTAGCACTTGCTTCAGACGCCTTTTTCCCATTTAGAGATAATATTGACCACTGCTCAAAATACGGGGTGAACTGTATTATTCAACCAGGAGGCAGTATAGCAGACGAAAAAATAATTGAAGCGTGTAATGAGTATGATATAGCAATGGCGTTTTCAGGTGTCCGTGTGTTTACCCATTAAGTGTTTATTTTACAATTTTTATCAACAAGCTTACGCAACAGATATTGAAATGGTTCATTTATATTATCGTTTGATTTCAGCGAGATATGAACGTGTCCAACTTCTGGATCAATCGATTTTGATATAATACTAGATTTTATATTCCAATTATTTACACAAACAACAATTGGAATATTTGGACATACACTTCTTATTTCTTGTTTATATTTTTGTATGCTATTAAAACTAGTTAGTGGAATATTAGAAACCATAATTATTGCGGCATCAGCATTAATATAATAACCGCTACTTAACCCGCTATATTTGTCTTGTCCAGCACAATCCCATACATCAAATACAACATATCCATCCGTTGTTGTAAATGGTAATGGGTGGACATCAACACCAAGAGTTGGGACATATATTTTTGTGAATTTGTTTTTAATTATACGATTTACTAGTGTTGTTTTACCAACCCCACCATCACCCACAAGGGCTACCTTGAAACGCTTCAAAGAAGACATTATTGCTTTCAATAAATAAAAATATTACGAGTCATTTTTTTTACTTTCTATAAACTGGTTCTGATACTACACGCTTTGGAATTGGCAAAGCAATCCCATCCCACAAAAACATATCGAACAAGTTTATCGATACTGTATCCATTTTCAACTAATCCTGAACCGTACTTAAACATTCCAACATGATTTTCGCTTTGCTCTCCACACGTGATACAGATTGCTCTGTTCGACATTTTTATTCTAATTATCGAACAAGTAAAAAAATAATTCAATTTTTATTTATCCTATTCCAAACTCTCGTAAAAACGGAGAACCTTTGGATGGCAGCGAATCTTATCAACATCATAGTCTTTAATAAACAGACCTGATGGGTCCCTAACTCGAGACAGTGCCACATAAGCCTGTCCGTATTCAAATATGTTTTTAATTGCGATTTCTGCGTAATCAAGAGTAGCGCCTTGGATCTTATGAATGGTGCACGCCCACGCTAGTTTCAATGGTATTTGTCTCTTAATAATTGTGATTTTTTTATCTTCACGCTTCCACTCGTGCTCTCTCATTGTGATTACTGTTCCGTGTAGAAATCGCACAATAGGTAGTCCTTGGGAATCAAATCCAATAACAACACCACGCGAACCATTTACAAGACCACATTCCATATCCATATTTATGAGTAGCATCACTTGAGCGCCAACAGCAAGAGTTAGTTCATAAGAATAAGGTAAATGAGAGTCCATAAGCTCAGACAGCACAATCATCTGCTTTTTATTAAACTTGTTTTTCCCATTAACTTCGTGGTCTGTCTTACATAGATATGTTTGCTGAAGAATACCCGGTGTATTTTCTATGAGAGTATTTAATTCCCGCTTATTGGTTTCATTTACAACTCTGTTATACGAATATAGACGAGTTGGAATAATAGCCGCGTTCTTATCCCACTTCCGCCGATAGCATTTTTCTAATAGTGCCTTGCTTTCAGTAGAGATTATTCCAAGTCGCATCTCATTCAAGCATTTTCCAAACATCTTGTTTTCTTGACGCTTGATTTCAGTAAGATGAACAGTATTTCGAATAATATGCTTCCAGTTCTTGGATTCGAAAATAAACTTGTCACTACCTTCATCAGCATACTCATATATCTTTTTGATAGGAGCAGTATACTTTTCGGAAAGTCCTTGAAACAGCGCCTTATAGTTTCCTTTCCATTTATTAGCAAGTTTCAAGGGTTGCTTGTCTGCTTTTCGAGGACAGTGTTTCTCATAAAACTGTGTAAGTGTAGCAATAACATCGATATACTTTGACGGCGCTTCTTGAATTCTGGTACTTTTGTTGTCTACACAGGGAGGAAGCTGGCACATATCACCAAACAAGCAGAGTTGAATCCCACCCCATGGAAGATAGATGTTGCGGATTTGCTGAGCAACTTCGTTGAGCTTATCAAATAGATCACTGTCCATCATAGATATCTCATCAATAATAAGAACTCGAACACTTTTCCATCTTTCTCTAATATGACGGCGTGTCTTACATATTTTTTTTACAATGTTTGAGACACTACCCTTACCAAGTCCTATACCACCCCAGGAATGTACTGTCTTACCGTGAATTAGATATGCCGCAGCACCAGTCATTGCAGTAATTCCAACGTTAACACTGTTTTTGCCACAGTATTCTTTTATTTTATTAATAAGATATGTCTTACCTGTTCCGGCAGGACCTGTAATAAAGACATTATTGCCCTTCAAGAACGCCTGAAACGCAACAGACTGTCCTTCGGTAAGCTCGTCTATTGAAATTCCCGGATCTTTTTTCTGGTTAGAATTATAATCCTGTAAGAAAGGTCGAATATCCATAATTTAAAATACAAATTAAAATACAATTTGAAATATAAAAAAATCAATTTTACACTAGAAAAATCAATTTTACACTAGAAAAGTAAAGCATTCCAACTTCGCTGTTTTAATTCTATAATAGCGCCCAACGGGTCATCACTATTATAGATTGCTCTCCCAACAATAATAATATCACACCTGTCTACTCTAATTGCTTTCTCTGGAGTTCTGTATCGTTGGTCTAGGTTATCTTCTCCACTAAGTAATCCAACACCAGGAGTTAAATAAAGATACTCATCCCCTGCTATTTTCTGTTGTGATACAAAACCCATAACATTATTTGCTGAATGATTTGAAACCATATCAATAACAGTGTCAGTATATTCTTTACTTATTAAATTGTGCTTGTTTGACATTTCCGCTACAAGCACAAGTCCGCGAGAAGTAGTATTCTTATTAATTTTTTCATATACATCCATAAGTGATTTACCTGAAATCCCATGCGCAGTAACAGAATTCGCCCAATTATTAATCTTATATATTCCGCCGGTCAATTGATACTGTAATGTATTGCCGATATCGCAAAACTTACCATCTTCCATTATGAAGAATTTGAATTTGCTTTGTAGAGACCTTATTTCTTCTATAAATTCTGTATCAAAATCATCAATAATATTTATATGAGTTTTTAGCATACAGATGTGCGGCGCTACTTGCTTGAGAATACTTAGAAAGAGTTTTTTATTCGGCACGTCCAATGATAATGCCACGTTTGTTTTCTTTTTATACATCAGTTTGAATATTTCTTGAGCGAGAGGATTACGTAAAGCAGACAGACGGACGCTGTAAGATAATCTTCTGTTTTTTTCTTCTGCAGTCATTAATTCTAAATTACGAATGTGATTATCGTCTATATACTTACATACATTACTTACTGTAGCCTGTGTTATTAGTTTCTTTCTCTCCAATGTATTTAAGATCTCATGGACTGTTAGTAGCACTTTTATATTGTATCCCTGTTTTCGTATGTATTCAATCCCGCCCTGGCATCGGTCAATAATAACAATAATTCCAACGATTTTAATACCGCATTCTTCCATTTCTTTAATAGTATTTAATAGACTCGAACCCGTAGTTACAACATCTTCAATAAGAACACAGCAGTCGCCCGGAGAATAGCAACCGTCAATAAGATTATTTAGTCCGTGTTTCTTACGTTCCTTTCGTTTGATTAGATAAGGTTTATTATTTAGAAAAACAATACTTGTGTAAATAGCGTAGTGTATACCTCCATATGGAACACCGCATAGAAAATCATACTCCATTGGACCTACTGGAAAATTGTTGTGAATATTGAGACAGATATAATCCAGTAAATGAGTATGTGTGGATATGTCTCTCAAGTTAATATAGATAGGAGATTTTGAACCATTTTTGAGAGTAATATACTCATTTGAATTGCTTGCGATTTTTATCATTTTTTGCTTATAGAGACTAACCGATAATGTATCCATTTTATATTTTACTAATACATTATTTTTAAATGAAAATGGGCATAATTAATATTTCATTAAAAAAAATACTTAAATCAAATTTATTTTAAGGATAAGAAAATAGGTGTGATATTATGTTAAAACATTTTTGTAAAATTCAATTAAAAAAATACTGTTTACGCAGTCATTAAAACGGCATTTTTGGTATTTTTGGAGCATTTTTTGACCAAAAACTGCCTATAAGACTTTTTTTTGATTTTTTATAATTATGTGATTTTTAAGACCAAATGGTAAAGAACATAAAATTGTATTTTAACAAAAATTTATTTAAAATATTTTTTTTGCATTTTTTTAGGTTTTTTAACTCAAAAAACAGCAAAAAAATGCTGAAAATAACGACATTTCTGAAAAACAGCGTTTTTGGACGTTTTTTAGGGTCTCTCAAAACAGTCAAAAACGACCATTTTCGCTCCTATGATAAGAAAGTGATAAAAATGGATCGCTCTGAAAAAAGTCTTATCAAAAAACTGAAAAAACGAAAAAACGCTGTTTTTGGCGATTTTTAGGTCCAAAATAAACGAGCACAAAAAACCTTAATTATAGATATCGACAGAGGCTATTTTGAACTTGTCTGTAAATAACAAGAAATGGTCACTTTTTGAATAAATCCGCTTTTTAAGAGTATTTGAAATATTTCCCACCTTTCTATGGAGTGAGTATAACAACAGAACCAGTATTTTAAGGTGCCTCCTAAGAACTGCGTTTTGCGTTTTTTTCCAACATGAAGTCTGTTTATTTATTTTTTTATTTTCAGCAACTTTCTGGCGGATTCACCTGGCATCCCCCCTCTCTAATTTGCCGGGTCATTCCGGGTCAGGTCTTATACTTTTTATGGTCTTAATTTATCCTTTTGAAAAAAATTACACTATAAGACTAAGGAGGGAAAAAAACAAAAGGGATAAAAAGGGATAAAAAACGATAAATATGGTGTGAGTTTCTTATGCGTTTTTAAAAAATCGCTCTTTGGAAAATACACATAAGACATAAGGAGGCGTTTTTTTTATAATTTTGAAAACTAATCCTTTTGAAAAAACCCCCTCCTTAGTCTTATACCCGTTTTCTGCTTGAAACGATAAACTAAAACAGATAAGACTAAGGAGGGAAAATATAGCATTTTACTACAGTTTTAAGATTAGTTGAAAATCAATAATTTGAAGATAAAATTATTTAAAGAGAATAATTTTATTGTTATATATTATAATGCCCCTATACTATTGTGATATTTGTAATTATTCGTCTCAAATAAAAAGCAATTATAATCGCCACCTAAATACATCGAAACATTTTGAGAAGATATATTACTCTAAAGAGTATGGAGTTAAAACAAAAAAAAACATCGATAGTCAGTTTTTTCCTTATAAAATGACACGAAATGACCCGGAAATGACCCGGAATAATTTATCAATGACCCAAAATGACCCGGAAATGACCCAAAATGACCCTTCGCAACCACCATCGTTCAATAAGAGTTTAAGGTGTCGTTTTTGTCCTCAAAAATTCAGTTCGAAGGCACATAAAAACCGCCATGAAAACCATCGCTGTAAGCACAAAAACGCTTTTTTTTGCTCTAATGAGAAAGAATATTCACAAATAATGGACCGCCACGATAAAGAGAAAGAAATACTGTATAATCAAATAGAAATGCTAATCAATAGGACTGGGAACACAACAATTAACAACTTAGATAACTCAACAATAAATACATCAAATACAACAAATTTAACAACCAACAATATAAAAATCAACAAGTTTGGTAAAGAAGATACAAGCTACATAACAAAGGAGATGCTTAACAAGATGTTAAAGAAACCAAATGTAATGATTCCAATTGTTATAAAGAAAATCTATTTTCATTCAAAGCATCCCGAGAATAGAACCATTCGAATAACAAATAAGAATGGCAAGTTTATTCACATATATAATGGACAACGATGGATTGTAAAAAGCAAGAAAAGAACGGTAAGACGTCTTGTAGATGACAACTATGACCGTATGGATATTCACTATGATGAGGGTGGTAAGGAAAGCTTAACAGCGAACGAGATATTTCGCTTTATTAACTTCCAAGAAAGATATGATAATGGAGAAGTTGTTTTACTGTCTGAACTAGATGACTCTGTTGAAATCCTAATCATAAACAATTCTAAATAAAATTGACGCATCATTTACCACATTTCTGTCGTACATAATGTCTCGTGTTGTGAATCGAATCCCACGGTTTGTAACCTGTATTTCAAGAATTGTCGGACATTCCCCAAATATCTCATATAATAAGTATATTACACAAACTACAGCTGATCGAAATGCCGACAAGATATACAATTGGTCGAAGTTGCCAGAAGTAAATTATCTTCTCCCAACTTATAATGAAGCGGTTACTTGCAATGGAACTATTGTAATGAGAACTCCATCCTAATTCGATAAAGGATAATAAATAGTAAGTATTTATAAAAATTGATTTAAGTTTTTTTGTTTATAAATATAATATACATGACGCCTAAATTTAGATTTATTGATTTATTTTGTGGTATTGGTGGATTTCACCAAGCACTAAAACAAATTAATACAAAGAATAAATGTGTATTGGCGTGCGATATTAATAAGGATTGTAGAGAAATCTACAAGTTAAACTATGGAATAGAACCGCATCCAGATATCCGTAAGTTAAACCCAAATGATATTCCAGATTTTGACATCCTTTGTGGAGGATTTCCTTGTCAAAGTTATTCTAACGCTGGTAAAAAATTGGGACTAAAAGATGCACGAGGGACGCTATTTGATGAGATTATTCGAATTGCTAAAGTAAAGCAACCTAAGTTTATGTTTTTAGAGAATGTAAAGCATATTAAAAGAATAGATAATGGAGCGATGTTTAAATATATTATCAAGAGAATCAGGTCCATAGGATACTATATTATGAGCAACGAACTAGAAAAAAATACTGACGCTGTAAATACTATATTTGAACTGAGTCCACACCAATTGGGTATTCCACAGGATAGAAAGCGTATCTTATTTGTCTGTATAAGAAATGATATCTACAATCCCCAAAATAAACTGGAACTAACACTTGATCCCAATGTAGTTATGGATTTCAGCAAGATTATTGAAACTAATAAGGCAAAAACAGACAAATATAAGGTTCCCGATAAGATCTCAATCATTCTTGATATTTGGGACGAGATGATTAAAGTAATCGCAGTAGGAGACAAACTTTCTCCAACAATTATGTGCGATATGTTCCTTCAATACTATTCTTATATAGAATCGCAAGACGAAGAAACAGGAGATATAGTTTACAGCAGTGATTTTTACGAACTAGCAAAATGGCGACAAGATTATATGATTAAGAACCGTCCTCTATATGAGAAATACAAGAAACACTGGGACGCTTGGTATTCAAAACACGAGACAGTATTGAACAAACGCAAAATCTACTGTAAGCTTGAATGGCAGGCGGGTAAAAAGAAAGAGAATGATTCTATCTGGAACTACTTTATTCAACTACGGCAGTCAGGTATTCGCGTAAAACGTTCAAAGTTCTTCCCAACATTGGTGGCAATTGTCCAGACACCTATTTATGGAAAGGAAAAAAGATATATAACTCCGCGTGAATGTGCTCGCCTCCAATCATTTCCGGAGAGTTTTAAACTCCATCCCAATGACCACAAAGCGTATAAGCAACTAGGAAACGCTGTAAATGTAGAAGTTGTAAAGAAAATAATTTCTATGACGCTGAACTCATATTATCCTT
>Ga0209089_10004347_pt1 | contig 11842 bp, 3 predicted proteins | sample ArcticOcean_MG_C_FD_187431 | JGI IMG/M metagenome (GOLD analysis project Ga0209089, IMG submission 187431) | Marine microbial communities from western Arctic Ocean - ArcticOcean_MG_CB2_150 (SPAdes) (version 2) | ecosystem: Environmental > Aquatic > Marine > Oceanic | place: Arctic Ocean: Canada...
TCGAACAGGTTGTTGTCGTAGCAGATCAGGATCGCCGCACGGCTGCCGTTGGGCAACTCGAACACCGTGAAGTCGCTGCCGCTGGCGATGTGTTCGCTGACAAAGGCGTGCAGCTTCCGGTGGCACACCGTCCGTCCATTCGGCATCGCGACGACGTAGCTGTTGAACATCTCTCCCTCGTCACTGATCTCGAGCAGACCGGCGCCCAAGCTCAAGTTGTGCTGTTTGGCCAAGCGCAACAATTCCTGGGTCGTCGCTCCGTTTGGCACCGGCTCGGACAGTTCGAGCAACTCGTCGCGGCCCAAGTCACGCAGAAACCAGTAGCCGGTGATGCACATCTCCGGGAACACCACCAACTCGACGCCCTGCTCCGCTGCCTCGGCGGTGAAGCACCGCACCTTGTCGAGATTCGCCTGCTTGTCGCCGGGCGCATGCTCGAATTGTACGGAGGCAACCTTGATATCCTTCATTACAAATCAGCCTACCTCGTTAAAGCGGGACGCGAACGGGTTGACCCCGTAGGCGACCTCGCGGCGCGCCACTGTGAATTCGGGGTGACCATAGTCGGTGAATGGCTGTGTGGCTACGCGCGCTCGCGCTTGGCCAACCGATGCCCCGGCCAAGGGAGAGGCCACGTTGGGAGCGTTACCAAACCGGGCGTCGAGCACTGCCGGCCAGATGCTCGCCTCCGCGCTGCCGGGAAAGCGGATCGCCCGGTACTGCATCGACTGATAACGCTGGTGCAGCGACAGGCCGTTATCGACCTGAATCGGCTTCGCCTCTGTTTCCAAAAAATAATTCATGACCGGGAGCGTTATCGACCGCAGAATTATCAGCCGGTTGCGCCGCCGTAAAGCCCGATTGTGCGGCAATCACTCCGGCTTGGGTGCCGCGAGGCGGATCAGGCCAAGCGCGATGAAGATCAACAGCAACTGGCCCAGTTTTCCCGCCGGGAACGCCGTGCCGGTGGCCTTGGCCGTGAGTTTCACCACCAGATCATCCCCGCCCTTGCTCTGCACCGATTGGCTGAACCTCAGCGCTTGGCCAACGCCCGGCAGCGTTGCCTGGATGGCGCCCGCCTCGGCCTCGATCACCTCCTGTTGGCGGACGATGCGCTCGGCCAGTTGGCGGAAGGCGCTGTTGTCCTCGATGGTGTTCAGGTCCATGACCTGCTTGACTTGAGCTTGGGTGTAATTCACGCCCTTGCCCTGCTGCAGCGGAATGGCGGCCTTTTGCTGTTCGATCTGCTGCGAAACCACGCCGTTGCTGATGAGGAAGTTATTGCGGAGCATGTTGATGCCCATCATCGCCTGTTGCGTCTTGAGCTTTTGCAACTGCACGCGGGCGTCCTCGTTGAACGCGGTATCGTTTTGCGACAGCTTGTACGCTGACTCCAACGCGCGCCGGGCTTGCCGCTGGTCGCCCTCCACGATCAACCGGTTGCCGAGCTTCAGCTTCTCATCCGCCTTCACGATTTGGCTTTCCTGGATTTGTTTCTCGTTGTCCAGGTACACTTTGGAAGCAATTTGTGAAGCCTGGTCGCCTCCCCGGTAGCTCGCGCTGCCACCCACTTTAGACGGCGCTGGTTTTGCCTCGTGATACGTCACCGTCGATTCGTCCTCATCCACTTCAATCTCCAGCCCCGCCGGCGCGTGGACCGTCCACTTCAAGTTCTCCATCGGCAACTCAATGACCGGCCCGATCAGTTTCTTGTCCTCTCCGTCCCCGACCGGGGATTGGTAGTAAAACTCGACCGCCGACGCGCTGTCCTCGCCCGGATTTTTCTCAAGCGGAATCACCACCTGTCCGCGATCCTCCCATGGCAGCACCCCCTTACCGTCGATGAACGCAGACCAGAACTTCGATCCCTTGGGCAGCGTGACACGCAGTTCGCGCTTGTCGCCCTGTCGCAACTCCAGCCGCACATGGGTCACCGCATTGCCCGAGCCGGACAGCTCGGTGCTGAAACTGCCCCTGGTCACCTGCGCATCCACCACGGAGGCGATCTCCTGGTTTCGTGCGGCTAGGCTCAGCGTGGCCGGCTTGACGGAACGGTAAACCAACTGCGTCTCCTCGAGGTTGAGCTCGCCCTTTAGCGAGAGTGGCACCTGGCTCCACTCGACCTTGTACAGCCCGTCCGGCGCCGGGCCGGGCGTGAGCAGAATGCGCCCCTCGGTGCGCACGCTGACAAAGCCGCGCTGCAGGTTCACGTCCACCGCCTGCAGGCTCTGCACCTCCACCGGCGACTCTGCGGCATCTTCTGTCAGTGGTACTTGATACGACACGGAGAGCTGGTACTTGCCGATCATGCGGCGGTCGAGCTTCACCTCCCACACTGCGCGACCCTCCTCAGCAGCGTCGCCCTTGACGAAGTCGGTAACCTGATCGCCGCTGAAACCCACACCCTGCGCCGCATCCGGCAGCGCCACGCGCAATGTCTTCACGCTGGTGTTCTCGATCTTGTATTCCAGCACGCCGCGGTACTTGACCGTGCCCTGCCGGATGGAGGCGTCCTGCAGGAACACCGCCTGGATCCACGGATCCACCCGCTCGACGTCGAACGACAGCTTCCAGTCGCCCTGCAATAGGCGGAACGCCAGCACACCCCGGTCGCGGATGCCGGCCTGCTTGGGGTCGAGTTGCGACACGCCCTCGCGATCCTTCATATACACGCGGATGCCCTGCTCTGGGATGATGAACAACTGGCCATCCTCCTTGGTCGCCTCGCGGATCGCCACGCGCGGCACCTGCCAGCTCTCGGTCTTCTCGAGCCCGGCACCGGCGAGGTTGATCTGGAACTGTGCGTTGCCCTCGGTCTTGCCCTTGAAATGCAGGGTCACAATCGTGTCGTCACCCTCCTTGATGTCCGTCCAGTAGCTCAGCGCGTTGCCGGTGATCGACTCGACCTCGAGCCCCGTCGGCAGGACAAAGCTTAATTTGAAAACGCCGGCACGGGTGATGCGCGCGCCCAGGTTCACCAGCAGCACGCTGCGATCCTCACCGAGCGAGAGCCGTTGACTGCTCGTCACGCGGATGTCCGGCCGCACGGCCGAGGCGGCCAGCGACAAGCCTGCGGCGCGGCCCGAGTAACGGTACGCGCGGCGCACGGTCAGCCCGGCAAACTCGCCCTGCACCGACGGGGCCATCGCCGCCGGGAAATCCTCGAGGTTGATCGGCGCGAGGCCGTCCACCGAGGCGCTGTCCAGTTGCACCTCGGAGCTGGTACCCAGCGCTACGAGGCCCAGTTCTCCCGCCGCACCGTTCACGCCGAGCAGGCCCAGTGTCTTTTCGTACGGGAACGCCCCGGCAGATTGCTGCGAGCGAACGCGCAACCCGAACGTCGCCTTTTGCGTTGCGGTGAACTGGATTTGCAGCGTCCCGGCCTCCGGGTCGAAGCGCCACGAGTTCACGAGTTTCGACGTGACATCCGTCACCGTGATGCCCTCCGGCACGGCGATGGAAAGTTCGCTCAACTGCCCCTGAGCCAGGCGCACGTTGAGGTCGTGCTCTCCCGCCACGATTCCGGCCGTCGGGATGAAAAGCTGCTGGAACTCCGCGTAGAACACCGGTTTCTCGATGCTCTCGTCGCGCGCCTTGGCCTTCCAGTTCACCCGCGCGCTCGGCTTGGGAGGCAGCACCAAATCGACCTTGTTGATTCTGTCTTTTATGAACGTGTGTTTCAACGACACGGCATCCGGCGAAGTCACCTCGAGTTCCTGCCCGCGCATTTCGAGCGACAACCGGTTCACCATCGCCGGCTGTGTCGGCACGGTGAAGCCCCATTCACCGTTGACGCGCGTCATGCGGGTCTCGTACTCGAATCCGACGTCGTACACGCCGGCCTCGTTGGCGATGAGTTGGTGCGATGTCAATTTGCCGACCGTGTGTTGCGCCAGCTTCAGCTTGCCGCCCTTGAGGTCGATGCGTTTCAACACCGCCGGCGCGGCGAGGAACTGGATGCGGCTGCCGACCTTGGCCTCCCACTTGAGGGTCCCGGTGAGCGTCACGCGATTGCTGCCCACCTGGCCGCTCTGCACCACGGAGAGCAACCGGCCGCTGTCCGGTTTGGCCGCTTGGCCAAGCGCGTTTCCGGCGCTCAAAAACAGGCCAAGCAGGATCGCCGTTGCGGCGGCCGCCGCCGGGGCGGAGCCTTCCGTCGGCTTGGGCGGCCTCGGTGGCTTGGGCGGCAGGTTGCGCTGGGCACTCACGCTTGGCCAAGCGACGTGCACCAGCACGTACAGTATGGCCAGCCCGGCGAAACAATGCAGGCCGTTGGGCACCAACAGCGTCGTCCAAGCGATGAACAGCCAACCGGCCAGCAGGCCTCCCTTGCGCACCATTTTGCCGCTCGACTGAAACCGATAGATCCACAGGCCCAAGCCCACCAGTGCCGGAAGGAAAATGGTGAAGGAGTACGACGCTGCGTCGGCCTTAAGATTCTGCACCGTGATCGTCAACGCCTCGTTGGCCTTTAGCACCGATGAGGTAAAGGTCAGTCCCGGCTCGATTGGCAGCGACTTGTGCTCAACATATTTCCCAAATGCTGCTATAGATGCCAGAAACCCAAGCGCCGTCATAACCAGCAACCAGCCGAAAAGTTGGCCCGGCATATTCTGCCAATCCCAGCGATGCCGTCCGGTTCGTGTGCTCCAGCGAACGAGCAGCCCTCCGGCAAATGCCGCCAAGGCAGCAAACAAAAACGGCAAGTGCCAACCGCCGCGTTTCAGCCGGGCAAACCCGCTCAAGTCCGGCCGTGGGTTCGTCGGGGAAGTGTTCCCCGCAACGAAGTCTAGCCGGTGTTCCGGATCGGGGTTCACGCTCCAGTTGGACAGCAGCAGCGTCGTACCGACCCTCGGCAGCGTCACTTGCACGTCATCGCTGTTCGACGGCTTGGGCGCGAACTTGAGCGTCACCTTGACCGGGGCGTTCGCGTTTTGGCCCTTGGGCAGCGGCACAAGGATGGTCTCCCCCTGCATGATCGGGTTCACCCGCTTGTCGTCCACCTTGGTTTCCCAAATCACGACCTCTTTATCCAATGCCACCTTGAAGTGGGGCAGGCCGCGGTTTTTTAAAAAGTACGTCGCGGTGGTCACCGCCTGGCCGTCAATGGAGACGTGCGTCGTGAATGCCGCCCGGTCAGCCACCTGCTCCAGCGAGTCCTGCCGGTTCAACGGCTTGAGGCGCTTGTTCAACGTGAAGTCACTGCCCGAATATTGGTACGCGTCGAGAACGGGCGCGTCGAACAGCAGACGGTATTCCTCCGGGATTTCCGACGGCTCAAGGGCAATCGGCCTCCCCGTCACCTCAGCTTCCGATTGCTCGAAACGCTCCTTGCCGATCAGGATCGAGTAGCCGGCCTCTGACTGCACATCCACCGGGCGCACCCCGTTGAACGCCAGCGTCTCGCCCTCCGGGTTGAATTGCCGCTCGAAGGTCGCCAGCAGCGTGTAGTCTCCAAACACCGTGGACTGGAAGTATACCGTGTACGACTTGGTGGTGCTATTGTCGGCCTCCTGGTCGAGTTTCCAATTGCGGACATCGCGGCCGACAAACTCCACATTGGAGTAGTCGGCCGGCACGAGCACTTTCAGCTCGCTCACCGGCTTACCGCCGATCAGGTAATTGAGCACCGAGCTGCCGTACACGATCCCCTGTCCTACCGAGTAGAGATGTAGAGCGTCCACCTGCAGCGCCAGTTCCAGCCGCTCGACGCCAAGGCTGGCCTCCCATGCAGTTTCCTTGATTCGATAAGCCGCCTGCAGGCCTTTGATTTTTTTGGGGAAAAAGACGACGGCAATTTCGTTCACGTCCTTCACCGCTGCCGGAACCAACCGCAGCCCCGATGAAGCCGACACGCCGACGAACCCGCGAACGGACTTCACCTGCTCGTAGTCGAGACGGGGGATCGTCCACTCGTCACCCGCGACCGCCTTGTTTTGCTCGAGACGGAGCTGGATCAAGTGCCGCCCCTCAAGCGGCTGCGAGAACACCAGCCGCAGGGGACGTTGCCCGTTCGCCGCCGGGCCGAGGAAGTAATCGGCCAGCGCGGCCGCCGAGAGTTGCGCCACCGTGTAGCCGTCCGGAATGCGAACCGTGAACTCGCGCAACGGCGCGTCACGAATCTCGAGATCAACCTCGGCGGCGAGCGTGATCTCGTTGAAACCAAGCTCATACACCAACAACTGCGACACGGTCAGTTCCGGCATGATGTTGTCGGCCAGAACTTCCAGCTCATAGTCGCCGCTCGAGAAGCGGTACACCAACGGCTTGAGCTTGGGGTTATTGGGCAGGGCCGGGATTGAGCTGGCGGCGGGAAAGCGGTTAGCCGAGAGCTGCGACAGGCCATCCACAATCACCGGCTCGAGTTGCACCGCGCCCTTGTTAACCAGTCGAAGGTGGCCGCCGTAACGCACCGGGTTGACCGGCACGAGGCGCAGCGGATGGAAGCGCACCGGGAACGCGCCCAGCGGCGTCTGGGAGTGCACAACAAGATTGTAATTGGTGGTCTGCTGGCTGTTGAGTTTCACCACGAGCCGCCGCCCGTCCTCCTGTTTTTTGACACTCCAATTCAGGATATTCCGCCCGTTGACGCTGACAACTTCGCCTTCTCCAATGAGATCCAACTCGAGGGTGCTCATGCGCCCCTGCATCACGCGGTAGTCGAAGTTGTTAATCTGCCGGGCAAGCCCCGCGCCGACGGCGATGTGCACCGCCGCCTCCGCCGAGTAAAACAGCTTGGGGATCACCACCGGCTTGGTCACCTTCCAGCGAACTGACAAGCGGTCTCGCGGCGTGAGGAACAGGTCGTACGTTCCGTTCTTGATTGCCGGTTTCGAGGCCGACTTGGCGTCAAACGAAATCGCCTTGGGCCAACCGCTCAACTTCACCGGCCTCAATGCCGCCGGCACGACGCCAAAATCGATGTTGTTCCAGCCATCCTTCTCCAAGATGCGCGCGTGAAACTCGAGGGCCACCGGATACGTGCCGCCCTTGGCGAACTCCAGCGTGTAGGTCTCGCCGGAGAAACCGACCTTGTAATCTTTTGTCGCCGGGATCGACGCCAGCGCCGCTCCGCCAAACACGATCGGCAGCTTCCCTCCCCTGGCATGGCGCACCTCCACCATTCCATTCAGGGTGAACGACGCCACGCCGTCGCCCAGGCGACCCTTCAAGTCAAACTCATCGAAGAAAATGCGGTTGGCATCCGGATCCGGCTCGGTCGCGGTGAAGGCCACCTCGGGCGTGGTGTCGCTGAACTGGAAGCTGTACGAACGCGGCAACTTGGCTGGCGCATGGCCAAGCCCCTTGGTCACGCGGGTCACCCCGTTGGCCTTGGTAATGTCCAGGTCATAGCCGGCCGAGGTGGTGACGGTGATGAGGCCGGCGTTGAGCACCGCCTCGCCCTGCGGCGAGAGGTTGACCGCACCCAGCACCGCCTTGGCCTGTGCGTGCGTGTTGCGGAAGTGCGCAGTGAACGTCACCTCGCCCTTGGCCGGTTTCTCGGGATCGAACCACAGCACGAAAAATCGCTGGCCGCTCTTGTCGTGGCGCAGCCCCCACTCGATCGCCTGCTCGCTCTTGGCCGAGACCAACGTCCCCTTGCCGTTCACGGCGAAGCGCAGTTCGGCCGTCTCGCCCTGCAGGATTTTTACCGTGCCGCTGATGTTCTGCTCCGTCTGGCCGCGGCGATGGGTAATGGTGTTCTCGGTGCGCGCCGAGAAGATCAGCTTCTCCTTTTCCTCCTCCGGCTTCCTCGGCTTGAAATCCCCGGTGATGACGAAGCCAGCCTTCTCGCCACCGACTTCGCCGTTGATCTTGAGGTTATCCACCTCGGCGGCAGGCGGATCCCCCGCCTGGCCAAGCGCTGGAGGATTGACCGTGCCAAACAAACCCAGCGCAAACATCACGCCGACGATTCCGGTTTTTTCAATTGGGCTATTCATTATCCTTTACCGTTTTTATTTAAAATCAATTCCCGGCGAGGATGCGCGCCTTGCCGATCATCCACTCGAGTTGGCTGGGCCGGGGGTCGGTGCCGTAGATCGACGGGATGCCGGAGATCAATCCCTGCAAGTCGGCCAACTGCACGCCCTGGGCGTAAGGGTTTTGCGCCAGCCACTCGGCAAATGTCGCCGCAACACAGCCCAGCCGCATCGCCGGACTGGCCTGCTCCAGCGGTGTCGCGGCCGGCTCATAGGCAAGGCTCCATTCCATCTCGGTGTATTCGCTCGTGAACGGGACCTTGTAGCGCACCCGAACCATGCCCAGCGGCCCTTCGCCATTAGGGTTCACCTGCACAACGTACAGGGCATTGCCTGACTCGGCGGCGCTGATCTCCGCCGCGTCGATCTTGTTGTTGCGGAAATCCTCCTTCTTCAACTGGTGCCGAAGATAGCCGACCTGGCGGAACACCCTTACGCGATCGGCATTCCACTCGACCTGCACCTTCACGTCCGAGGCGGCGACCTGAAACGCGCCGAGCAGTTTCTGCTCGAACTCGGCGACCGCCTGAGCCGGTTCGTTCAGGAAGCCGTATCGCCCATCCCCGTTGCGGGAGAGCGCCTCGAGCAGTTTGTCGTTGTAGTCTTCCCAGCCGATGCCGAAACAGTCCAGCGCGATGCCCTGTTTACGATGGCTCTCCACGGTCTTGCGGAGCTGGTAAGGATCGACGTTACCCATGTTCGCCGCGCCGTCGGTCAGCAGGATCACGCGGTTGTTGCCGCCGGCGATAAAATGTTTCTTTGCCGTCTCATAAGCCAGCGCGAGCGCCTTTTCGACGTGCGTGCCGCCCTGCGGGATCCAGCCGGTCGATGCCTTCAAAAACGCCTCACGATTTCCACCACGCATGCCGTCGATACGCAACTCCGGCGTGCGCGAGAACGTGATCAGGCTGACGCGATCGTTCGGCGTGAGCTTTCGAGCCAACACATCAAGCGACTGCCGCACGATGCTCACGCGATCCTCGCGCTCCATCGAGCCGGAGTTGTCGAGCAGGCAAACCAGATTGACCGCGCGCCCCGGCTGGCGGCCAAGCGCCGCAGTGCGAACGGCAAACCGGATAATGTCGCGGTCGTGCGTGAACGGCGACCGCGAGCGCTCCCAATGGAAGGCCATCGGTTCGCCGGCGCGCGGCATGGGATCGCGATACTCAAGCGCGTTCAAAAACTCCTCGCTGCGAACATCTCCTGGCTCCGGCAGTTTGCCGGCCTGCAGACTGGCGAGCGTGGTCTTGAACGACACGTCGCTCACATTCAGCGAGAAGGTGGAAAAATTGTTCTCGGCGGTGACCGTCTCCGGGCGCGGCGTGTACACGACTGACGGCGAGGGTGGCTTGGACGGTGGTTCCGCTTCCTTAAGTTTCTCAACGAGTTGTTTTTCCTCCCGCTTTGCCCCGCGCAACCGGGACGAACGGCTGGCGCTCTGCGGCTTGGCCGCGAGAGCTGGTAATTTCTTGTTGGCGGCCGGTTTGCCCTTGCGCAGCAGCAACTCCCGGTTGGCCGTGTCGGAAGACTTCGGCTGCCGCGTCGCCGGGCTCTTGCGGCTCTTGTTGGCATTCTCCGCCGCCAACCGCTGCTGCTGGTCGCTCCCGGGTGCCAGCAGGGACTCGTCGATGGCCGCAAGGGACTCGTACTCCTCCACCGGCAGTTTGCTCAGCGCGTCTTTGCTCTGCTTGACCAAGGACAGGCTTTGCCGGGCAGACTCGCCTGAAGCGCGGCCCCGTTCACTGAGTGACTTTGTGTCGTCACTTCGTTCCAGTTGCACCGCTGACAGGTCACGGGCAGGCTTCTCCGGGGCGGCTCCTCTTTTGAACATCCGTCCGAGCGCCGGGACATCGCCCAACGCAGGCGCCTTCGCCTGGTCGCTCTCCTTCGCAACTTCATCGTCCGCGACGACACCCAGTGCGACCGCCCCCAGCGCCAGTGCTCCGGTCTCTGCCCGGCTTAATTCGCTCTGAAAGTAAAGCGGCTCGACATCGGATTGACCCCGTTCCACGAGTTGCCCTGATTTGTCCGCCGCAAAGCCACGCACGATCTGTCCATTAAGGGACTCGCTCGCCACCTCACCGGCGGCAGCTATGTTGAGCGCTTGGCCAAGCACCACCGACTCACCCTCGGCCGACTCCAAGGCGGAACGACCGGAGTATCTGCGCTTGGCCTTCGCTCCCAGTGTCTTGGCCGAATCCTGAGCCGCCTGGCCTCCCCTAAAGCCGTAGAGTTTGCGATCCTCCCTTATTCCCCCACCGCCAACAGCATCAAGATCCGATACAGGAACGCCGGCTACCCCACCGGAAACCGGTCCCGCCGCAACTCCGCCATTGGCCACCGGTTGCCCCACATCGAGTCCGTCCCCGTACGCACCGGCGATAAAACCACCACCTCCAATACCCATGCCCCCCATGCCTCCCGGCAACGCCAGTTGATTCCTGTTCTCTCCGGCAACATCCGCCCGGGAGACCCCCCATTGGCGCGCGGCCTCCTCGCCTCGCACTGGAATATCCCGGGTCAACTGGCCCTGCCTCCCCGATTCAGCGTTGGCGCCGGGGGTCAACCCTGACTGGTACGCAGACTCATACCGCCTGTTGTCCGCGCGGCCGTTGCCGGCAATTCCCGCGTCACCCGCCAGCGGGGTTGGCGGAGCCTCTGGTCCCGGCAAGGTAGCCTTCTTGAACGACTCATCCGCCCCCGATCGCCCCGCCTTGGAAATCGAGTGGAGTGAGTCGATGCTGAAACGGTCCGTGCCACTCATTGTCGCGGCGTTGGGAGACGGGGTGGCAAAGTTGAATTCGGCCGAGCCGCTGAGCGGTTCCCCCGCCGCCGTGGCGGGCGCCTCTCCGGATTCGCCTCCCGCCTTGTTTTGAAAGAAGTACAGATCCGCAAGCTCCCTCTTCGACGCGATCTGGGGGCGATTGCGGGCGCGGCCCTCATCACGCCCGCCAATGGGCTTGCCCTGGCCGGGAGCCGGTTCCGACCACTGTTCTCCCAGCGCCAATCTCCCGTCAGCCGCCTTACCGCTGATCGTGCCCAATCCCAATCCCCGCGCGGGTGCCATCCCTGTTGCGGCAGTCAGACGATCCGCCTCGGCAGGCACCGGCGCGGCTTGCTCAATCGACTCATCGTAGAGCACCGTGCCCTCACGATCCGCCACGATACCCCCCGCCAAAAAATCCACCTTGCCACTGAAATGATCCCCAAAGGGGGCGGGAGCGCTTTCAGATACCGGCACCGCCTGATCGGTTGATCTCGTCTCGTCGGCGAGCTGCACCCCCTCGACACCGGCATAGTTTTCAACGCCCGCAACGTCTACCTGAAGCTCCTCCTCGACTTCAACGGGTTCACCAAAAAGTTCAGCCGGTTTGCTGTTTACCGCCACTAGCAAGTCGGTATTGGACTTGACCAGACGCGGCAGGAGCAACGCGGCGGCGACAAGCAGCACCGCGCAAACCGCGGCGGCGATGGCCAGCCCCTTGCGGAAATCCAGCCGCACGACCTTGCGCGTGGGCAAGTCGGAACCGTTCCGGAAAAGTTGCTTTAGTTTATTCCGCCGCTTGCCGGCCAGTCGCGGTTTCGGCGACTTCGCCTTGGGCGCTTGGTCAACGTCGAGCGCCTCGTTGAGCAGCGGCAGCGTCTCCCCGATCTCGGCGCAGAACTTGGCCAAGGCGGCATCGCCTTTCAGTTGCTCGCGGAGTTGCTCCTCCTCGAACGGGCTGGCCTCGCCGAGCAGCATCGCGACGACGCGCGCCTCGAGTTGTTCGCAGGACGGTTTGGATGTGTTTTCGGTCGAGTCACTCATGGATGTATCCGGATCGTTTCAGCGCGGTGGCGAGTTTCTTCAGTGACGTGTG
>Ga0209089_10004351_pt1 | contig 11832 bp, 14 predicted proteins | sample ArcticOcean_MG_C_FD_187431 | JGI IMG/M metagenome (GOLD analysis project Ga0209089, IMG submission 187431) | Marine microbial communities from western Arctic Ocean - ArcticOcean_MG_CB2_150 (SPAdes) (version 2) | ecosystem: Environmental > Aquatic > Marine > Oceanic | place: Arctic Ocean: Canada...
AAAGTATGCGGCGATAATAGAGTTTAAACCACTTCATGACTTTGATAACAAGCTTATGAAGAAATAAAATCTTCCTGTTTATTAAAATCTAAAGTTACACCTCTGCTTTTCAAAGGAACAATTAAAGTCTTATCTTTGTTTAATTCTATTAATTCTTTTGCTACATCATCACCTTTAATTTGCATAATTTTTCCCACCATATGCTTAGAAAATAAAATAGGATTTCCTTTTTTCCCCTCAAAAGTTGGTATAAAAATTTCTTTTTTAAGATTAGCTTTAAGTTTTTTATTATAATTATATCTTGTTTTAATTATTTTATTATAAATATTTTGATTAACATCAGGCATATCTCCTAAAGAAATAAAAAAAGCTTCCATTTTTTTAGATACATTTTTAATTCCAATTTGGATTGATGTTGAAATACCATTTTTATAATTTTTATTATAAATAAATTTTATTTTTTTATTTTTTTCAATGATATTTTCAATTATTTCATTTTCGTGTCCCAATACAATTATTAACTCATCTACAGAGCTACCTAAAATATTTTTTATTGCATATTTAACAATAGGAACCCCATTTATTTCCTTAGTTAATTTATTCCCCCCCTTCATTCTTGCAGATTCTCCAGCGGCCAACAAAATAGATGAAATCATTATTTTCTACAAACCTCAGAAATCAATTGCGCAGTAATAGATAAAGCTATTTCAGGAGCAGATTTTCCACCTAATTTAATACCTATAGGACCATGTATTTTATTAATTTCATCTTCTGTAAAGTTGGCCTCCTTAAGTCTTAAACATCTATTTGCATGTGTTTTTTTATTTCCTAGAGCACCTATATAAAAAAATTTTTTATTAATCGCAAATTGAAGCGCGGGGTCATCAATTTTAGGATCATGACTAAGTGCAACTAAAGCAGTATTACTATCAGTTTTTATTTTACGAAAAGCTTCATTAGGCCATTTATTAATAACTTTAATTTGAGGGAATCTTTCTTTGGATGCAAAATAACCTCTTGGATCAATTATAAAAATTTCAAAATTTAAATGTTTTACAAAATTTACTAAGTATTGAGCTATATGAACAGCTCCAATAATAACAATTTTTATTGGACGGATATAATTTTCAACAAAAATATCTGTATCATCTATAATACCATTTTTTTTACTATCAAAATATTTACTTATTTTTTCTTTATATTTTTTAAAATTCTTATCTAGTGGATAATTTTTTTCATAAATACAACTTTCAGCATTTGCTAGATTTGTAATTATTGCAAATTCAGTTTTAGTATTTTTTTTTTTAACTATTTTTTTTAATAATTCTTTTTTCATTAACTAATCTTTTCTAAGAAAATTGATATTTCTCCTCCACATGCCAAACCTACATTCCATGCATTTTTGTTCGATACTTTAAACTTTATTTTTTTAAAATATTTTTTGTCTTTCATTAAATTTATTGATTCTTGTATCACAGCTGTTTCAACGCATCCGCCAGATACTGAGCCTGAAAAGTCACCATTTTTATTCACAATCATTCTACTTCCCGTAGGTCTTGGTGAAGACCCCCAAGTTTGAATGACTGTAGCTAAAATTATTATTTTATTTTTTTTGATCCAGTCATTAGCTTCATCTAATATTTTTTCATCAAAAGAATTTTTCATAATAATAAAAATAGTATATAATTATAAGCATAATGAACGACACTACAAAAAAAGAATTGCAATCAGCAGCCTTTGAAAGGCTTATTCTACATTTGCAAGAAAGAAAAGATGTACAAAACCTTGATCTTATGAATCTAGCTGGTTTTTGTAGAAACTGTTTATCCAAATGGTACAGAGAAGAAGCAGAAAAAAAAGGTATTGAAATTTCAGATCTCGAGGCTAGAAAGCATGTTTATGGTATGTCTTATTCTGAATGGAAAACTAAGTATCAAAAATAATTGTTAATAGAGTTTGTTTATCAAATTACTATATTTTCTTATATTAATACGCTTGTATATTTAATTAAATCTTTATTATAAATCTGAGAATTTTTTGTATTTTTTATTATTGGAAGAAATAATCCTAAGATGTACAGTAAAATTATAAGAAGCGAAACAACAAGCATTGCTCTTACACCATTTATTTTCATAAAAATTATTTTTCTTTTAAACGTGAAAACAATTCAACAAAATTACAAGGTTTATGATTTATATCAAGTTGGTACTTTAAAATTCCATTCCAAGCATCCATTACCCCTCCTGAAGAACCTGGTAACGCAAAAATGTATTTACCATTTGCTAGTACAGCACAAGCTCTAGACTGCATAGCAGAAGTTCCAATTGTTTTATAACTTAATTCCCTAAATAATTCACCAAATCCCGGAATTTCTTTATCAGCAATTTCTTTAATAGTTTCAGGCGTTATATCTCTACCAGTCAAACCCGTTCCTCCTGTAGTTATTATAACATCTAAATTATTTTTTTTTATCCATTCTAATAAAATCTTTTTAATTTCATTTTTTTCATCTTTAACAATTTTTCTATCAATTAAATTGTGATTACATTCTTTAATTTTTTTTACTAAAATAGTTCCTGATTTATCTGTCTCAATAGTTCTTGTGTCAGTTACAGTAAGTAAAGCTATATTAACTTGCATAATGATATTATAGAATAAATAAATATGATTTTACTAGCAATATTATTTTTAGTCACTGCGATACTATATTCCAGTGTTGGTTTTGGTGGTGGATCTTCTTATTTAGCGCTACTTTTGATTTCTGGGATCCCGTATTTTATATTTCCCACTATTGCATTATTTTGTAACATTATTGTCGTTTCGGGAAATAGTTTTAACTATATTAGAGCTGGAAACTTAAATCTTAAACTTTTGTTTCCTTATCTCTTTGGCTCTATACCATTAGCTTATATAGGTGGATCATTATCTATAGAAAAAGTTTTTTTTGAAATATTACTTTTTTTAGTTTTATTAACTGCAGGACTTTTGTTATTATTTAATTCTAAATCTTATGCTAACGAAAACAAAAAGTTTAGAAAAATTCCAATATATATACCAATTTTTATTGGAGGGTTATTAGGATTTATTTCTGGAGTTGTTGGAATTGGTGGTGGAATTTTTTTAAGCCCTATTTTATTTTTAATAAGAGCTGGAAAACCACAGCATATTGTAACAACAGCTTCGTTATTTATTTTGATAAATTCAATTTTAGGAATAGTTGGTCAATTAACAAAAAATAACGTCTTACTAGAAATTCAAAATTATTGGTATTTATTTTTAGTTGTATTGATTGGTGGTCAAATTGGTAATTTTTTAAATTTAAAAGTATTTACTAAAAATATTTTATCTATAGTTACAGCTTTATTAGTTTTATTTGTTGCTGTTAGAATGGGAATTCATATTGTTTAAAAATAATTATTAGTAATCATGTATTGTAGGGTACATTCTAAAGGTTAAAGGCAATCTTGTTGGATTAATAAATTTATTTACATTGTTAGAAAGCATTAAGTTTCCAAGTCTTGCGTAAGATAAATATTTAGTCTTTGTATTTTGAGAAAACCAATATGACGTATATCTTTCGGCCATAAATGCAGGCAATCTAGTATTATAATTGCTACATAGATTATTTTTTAAGCAATAGTTTAAACATTTTTCGAGCCAAGGAAATATATTTTGGCAGTATTCCTTAAAAAAAGGTATTTTAGTTATAAACATATTTAAACCACATATTTTATTATTGCTAAGATAGTCTTTAAACTTTTCTTTTTCAGGAGATTCTAAAAAGTTTATACATTTTTCTAATATTTTATTTTGATGAACCTTATCAAATTGCTGAAAAAGGGTTTCTTTTTTTAAAATTGTCGGTTGAACTTGTATTGCTTCACAATCATTGAAAATATTGTTGTTTACATCAAGTAAGTTCGAGTAAAGACTTTTAAATGATTGTTTTTGTTTTTTATTATAAAGACTATTTAACCATAATTTTCTATAATGGCATGTACCCACCCAGTCATTTTCAGTTTTATCATTTAATCTATTTTTCCATATCCAATAAAATCCTGAAAGTTCCCCGTAATACTTATTTAATTTATATATGTTATTACCAGTTTTTTCGTTGAGCCAATGAACTGGGTATAGATTATCTCCAAGTCCTAACGGGTTTATATAGGATGGCAATTTGTCAAGTATATTAAGATATTTAATTGTAGTACAGTAAATTTCAAGATTAACCATAAATATAATATATACATTAACGTTGATTAAAATGAAATTATTTAAACTAGTTGCAATATTTTCTATAGCAGTATTTATTTTAGCAATAGGAGCTTTAACGTATGATATGGCATCTTACGATCCATCATATTTAAATAGAAAATCAATTACTTTTAGTTATAACAATTTAAATAGCAAAAAAGGCAAAAAATTATTTAAATATGCTGAAAAGTTTTATTATTATTTAGGTTACAAACTTTCCCAAAAACAAAAAGTTTTTTGGAAACCAGAAGATCCAACAATCAGAGAAAATATGCCAAAGGTAATAAAAATACCAGGTAAAAAAGATAATTTTGTACCAGGACTTGAAATTGAAGAAGTGGAAAAAAATTTTGCTAATTGGCCAAGAAGTCATGGTGGCTACACATCATCAAGGTTTTCAAGTTTAAATAAAATAAATAAAAATAATGTCAATAAATTAAAATTAGCTTGGATTTATAATTCTAAAGATGGAAAAGCTGGTATTCAAGCAAATCCAATAGCTTATGATGGTTTAATTTATTTTCCAACACCTGGAAATCATATCGTATGTCTTGATGGTTCAACTGGAAAAGAAGTATGGAAATATAAAGTTAAAAAAGGATTTCATGCAGCTAAAAGAGGTTTGTTGATTTGGGAAGACAAAAGTAACAAAATTTTAAAATTATTTTTTAGTAATGATGATCAGCTTATTTCTCTTAATGCTAAAACTGGAGAAGAAATTAAAAGTTTTGGAAAAAAAGGAATAATAAAAATTGGATCAAGCCCAATAACGCCAACAATTATAGACAACCAATTAGTTATAGGAACAACAAGACCTTCAATTGAAGTATACGATATTCAATCTGGAAAATTAAAGTGGAAATATTATTTAAGAAAAAGAGATATAAAAGTTCTAAACTGGAGAGACTTTAAATCTGGAACACCTTGGGGTGGAATTTCTTCTGATAATAAAAATGGGATTGTTTATCTTACTACAGGCAATGCTATACCTTATCTTGTCGGAACAGTTAGGCCAGGAAAAAATCTGTATACCGACAGCATAATTGCTTTTGATGTTAGAAATAAAAAAATGTTATGGTACTTTCAAGAAACTTGTCATGACTTATGGAATTTTGATATAGCCGCACCTCCAATTTTAACTACTATTTTTAAGAATGGGGTTAGAATTGATGTTGTTGTTGCTATAACAAAATTGGGCAATACTATTATATTGGATAGATTTACAGGTGAGGCAATTTTTGACTATGAAATGAAGTTAGCACCTGCATCTAAACTTCCTGGTGAAAAATCCTGTGAATACCAACCATCTTTTAAAACTCCAAAACCATTTTCAAGAAATGTTTTTAAATTAGATGACGTCACAAATAGAAGCAAAGAAGATAGAGAGTACGTGATGTCACAACTCAAAAATACAAATTATGGTTTTTTTCCAACACATGAAATTGGTAAGTATACAGTTGTTTATAATTTATCAGGTGGAGCTCAATGGATGGGAGGATCAGTAGATCCTTACAATAATATTCTTTATGTGACAGGAAATGATACTGCTTATAAATTAAAAGTTACAGCTTCTTTAGATATTACCAAAAATTTTGAATATAAAATTAGTATCAATAATATTAAATCAGAAATGTTAGCAGATTTAAGTGGATATCCAGGCGTTAAACCTCCTTGGGGAACTTTAACAGCAATTAATTTGAATAATGGAAAAACTTTGTGGCAAGTACCTTTTGGTTACTATAAAGAACTACATTTGAAAAACAAACCTAATACAGGAACTGAAAATATGGGAGGAGCTACGGCAACAGCTGGCGGAATAATTTTTGCTTCAGGCACATTAGATAAATTAATTAGAGCTTTTGATTCAACCAATGGAAACGAACTGTGGTCTTACGAACTTCCATATATTGGGTCAGCACCACCAACATCATATGAAGTTAATGGAGAGCAATATATTATTATTCCAGCTACAGGTGGTTTTAGTTTAAAATTTCTTTATCCAGATCTAGTTGAAAATGGAGACGCATTTGTAGCGTTTAAACTCAAAGATTAAAATTGATTTTCTTTATTGCTTAAAAAATAAAAAGTATTATAAATCAAAATGAATTGATGTGGCTCCGTAGCTTAGTTGGTTAAAGCGCTGGACTCATAAGCCAGAGATCATTAGTTCGAATCTAATCGGAGCTACCAACAAGATTAAAAAAGTGATTAAAAAATATCTAAAAAAAATATTCAAAAAAATTGTTCATGGGATTTTTTTTAAAATTTATGGACCTATTATTAATTCGATTGAACCCAATCAAGACAAAAGAATAAAAGTTCAATCTATAAATCTGGATCAAAATTTAAATTATAAGGTATATAAAATAGTTAATGGAAGATTATATACAGATCAGATTCAAGATACTGCAGCTATACTTGAAAACAAAATAGTAAAAGGTCCTTCATTTCAACTACGCAAAGGTTCGGGAAACTTTATATCAAACTCCAAAATAACAGATAATATCGTTTTTAAAATAGGAACACCAAGAAAAATAAAAAATTTTAATGGTTCGGTTTTATCATTGTTAACAGGTGGAGCGGGAAATTATAATTATTGGCATTGGCTATTTGATGTTTTGCCAAGATTCAATTTATGTAATAAATTTTTAAATATAGATGAAATAGATTATTATTTATTTCCAAACCTTATAAAAAAATTCCAAACACAGACACTAGATTGTCTAAATATTCCTAAACAAAAAAGAATCACAAGCAAAGTATTTAGACATATAAAAACAAGAGAATTAATTGTTACAGACCACCCTGTTGTAACAAGTGGAAATTCAACAAAAGATATCAACAATATACCACATTGGGTTATTTTATGGTTAAGAAAAAGTTTTCTTACAAAAAATAAAATTATAAATAATAATAGAAAAAAAAGAATTTATATTGACAGAAATGAAAGTGAGTCTAAAAATATTCCGCAAAGAATTTTGACTAATGAAAATGAAATTAAAAACTGTTTATTTGAAAATAATTTTTTTTCTATAAAACTCCATGAAACTAACTTTAATGAACAGGTAAATATGTTTTATAACGCAGATTGTGTCGTGGGAATGCATGGTGGTGGTTTTGGAAATATAATTTTTTGTAAACCGGGAACAAAAATTATTGAATTAAAGAGTTTTTCATCTGGAGATGCAATAAAAAACCTCGCTAAGAAAAATAATTTAAATTATGAGTGTATAGAAGTAAAATCTAAGGAATTATATAAATTTGAATTTCCAAATCAACAAGGGGCTATTAATATACCCGTTAGCTCTTTAAACAAGTTAATATAAATTATATGAAAAATTTAATTATGTTTAGTTTAACTTTAGAACCAAATCACTATGATTTTATTAAAGACATAGGTTATGTTCCTGTTGGACTTGGCGATAAACATTTTAATAATGAATTTTTTAGTGACAAAACAGGACTAAATATATCTCAAAAAAATAAAAATTATGGTGAATATACATTTCATTATTGGATTTGGAAAAATTATTTAAATGAACTTGATAATAAATGGATTGGATTTTGCCAATACAGAAAATTTTGGAGTACTAAAAAAAATGCAAATAAAAGTGTTACCTTTAATACAATTAAAGATAAAATTTTAAAACAAATTCCTTCAGAACTAGAAAGTTATGAATCAATACTTGTTGAACCAATGTTTGTTAATAATTGGAAAACAATGAAATTTATTAAAAAAGGTTTAAAAATTTTTATTCAAAAACCACTTTTACTTTTTGACAAAAGAAAAAGAAATTTAAATTTTCATTTTGATTTAATGCACGGAAAAAATAATCTAAATAAAGCTATTGATCTACTTGGTGAATCAAATAAATACGATTTTAAAAATTTTGTAAATAAAAAAGTATCATTTAACCCACAAAATATGTTCATATGTAAGTCAAATATTATTTTAAAAAAATATTACGATGACTTATTTCCGTGGTTAGAAAAATGTGAAAAAATATTTGGTTTTGAAAATTTGAAAGGATATGGAAAAATAAGAATTTATGGTTTTTTAGCTGAAAGATTTATGTCTTATTGGTTCCAAAAAAATACTAATTATACAACAATGCCAATACTTTTTCACGATATAAGAAACGATATAAGATAAATTTTATATTTTTAATAAAGTTAATAATTACAATTGTAATATGTATTTATATTTTATACAAAATCAAAAACATGTCTAAAGTAGCACTTATAACAGGTATCACAGGCCAAGATGGATCTTATCTTGCTGAATTATTACTATCAAAAGGGTATGAGGTTCATGGCATTGTTAGAAGAGTAGCTTTAGAGGATGAAAATCATAGGCTATGGAGAATTAGAAAAATTTTAAACGATGTTACAATACATGCTGGTTCGTTAGAAAGTTACGCTAGTCTATTTAATATAATTATTAAAATTAAGCCAGATGAAGTATACCATTTGGCAGCACAAAGCTATGTAGGCTATTCTTTTGAAGATGAATTTTCTACTTTAAATATTAATATAAACGGAACACACTATTTGCTATCAGCTGTAAAAGAATTTGCTCCAAATAAAATAAAATTTTATTTTGCAGGATCATCAGAAATGTTTGGAAAAGTGACAGAGTCGCCACAAAATGAAAGTACACCGTTTAACCCAAGATCATCGTATGGTATATCAAAAGTAACTGGTTGTTATTTAACAAAAAATTATAGAGAAGCTTATAATTTACATGCATCTAGTGGGATATTATTTAACCATGAATCTCCAAGAAGAGGTTTTGAATTTGTAACTAGGAAAATTACAGCAGCTGTAGCAAGAATTAAGAAAGGAAAACAAAAAAAATTAAAATTGGGAAACATTAAAGCGAAAAGAGATTGGGGCCATGCTAAAGATTATGTAGAAGCTATGTGGCTAATGCTACAACAAGATAAACCTGAAGATTTTGTGATAGGAACTGGAAGCGGACATAGTGTTGAAGATTTTGCAAAAAAAGCTTTTGAACATGTAGGATTAAATTTTAAAGATTATGTAATTTTAGATAAAAATTTAATAAGGCCTTCCGAAGTAGATACTCTTCTTGCAAATTATAGTAAGGCTAAAAAGCACTTAAACTGGGAACCTAAAATATCTTTTGACGAGTTAGTAAAAAACATGGTTGAGCATGATTTGGAAAATATAAATGATTTTAGTTAAAAAAAATATGTCGAAATTTTATTTATTTATTAAAGTTGATAAATATTGAGAATAATCACATTTACCGTAAAATTTTAATGCATTAATAATATTTTTTTTACTTATCCAATTATTATTTAATGCTATTTCTTCCAAGCAAGCTATTTTTAGCCCTTGTCTATTTTCTAAAGCAGCAACGAATGAAGAGGTATTATAAAAATCCTCAATTGAACCTGCATCAAGCCATGCGGCCCCTCTACTTATGAATTTTGCAGATAGCTTATTCTTTTTTTTATATTTGTTTAGCAAATCTACGATCTCTAGTTCTTTTCTTTTTGATGGTTTTAAACTTTTACTATAATTCACCACTTTGTTATCAAAAAAGTAAAGTCCAGTTATTGCCTGGTTTGAAATAAATTTTTTAGGTTTTTCTACGATTTTTAATACTTTGTTTTTTTTATTTATTATTGCCACACCATATAAAGATGGATTTTTTACTTGATGCAAAATAACGGTAGCTCCATTGTTACGTTTTAAACATTCTTTTAACATTTTTGTTAAACTTTGCCCGTAAAAGAAATTATCTCCTAGAATTAACGCAACACCATTTTTGCCAATAAAATCTTTGCCAACGCGAAATGCATCTGGAAGCCCTCTCGGATGTTCTTGTTCAATATAAGAAATTTTAATACCTAAATTTTTACCATTAGGTAAGATTTTCTTAAATTGGTTAATTTGCCCTTTGTTAACTATAATTAGTATATCTTTTAATCCAGATAACATCAAAATCGATAATGGATAATAAATTAATGGCTTATCATAAATTGGCAGCAACTGCTTATTAATTGCTTTTGTTAATGGACTCATTCTTGAACCAGTTCCACCCGCTAAGATAATTCCTTTTTTAATCATACTTTTAAACCCAATCTTTTATCAAATTGTTTTTGCGAAGTCCTAGAAAAAAAAGATTTATTTTCAAAATACCAATTAAAAGTTTTATTTAAGCCATCATCTAAAGAAATTTTAGATTTCCAGTAAAGTTTTTTTAGTATTTTTTTATTATCAAGAGCATACCTAAAATCATGCCCGGGTCTATCTTTTACAAATTTTATTTTGGCGAGTTTACCAATTTTCAATGATTTATTTTTTACAATTTTTAGTAGTTTTTTAGCAATTTGAATATTTGTAAGATTTTGTTCTGAGCCTACATTGTAACTTTCACCCAATCTCCCCTTTAAAAAAATTTTTAACAATGCTTCACAATGGTCTTCCACATAAATCCATTCTCTTGAATTAGATCCATTTCCATATATTGGCAAAGGTTTATTATTCAAAATATTATAAACTAGTTTTGGTATTAATTTTTCTGGAAATTGATTTGGCCCATAATTATTGCAACAATTAGAAATTAATGCAGAAATTTTATATGTTCTTATATACGCTTTTATTAAATGATCTGCTCCAGCTTTTGTAGCAGAGTAAGGAGAACTAGGATTGTAAGGAAAATTTTCTTTAGATCTTCCTTTAAGAATATCACCATAGACTTCATCAGTAGACACGTGAACAAGTTTTATTTTTTTATAATTTTTCCTTTCATAAAACAAGATTGATTCTAACAAATTGTAAACACCTAATAAATTACTCTTTATGAAGCTATCTGGTTTATCAATGGATCTATCTACGTGAGTTTCAGCTGCTAAATTAAAAATTCCATCTGGTTTATGCTTGTTGAGTATGTTTATTATTTTTTTTCTATTATTTATATCAGTTTTATAAAAGACGTATTTTTTATTATTGAGAAATTTTTTAACATTCAATGGATTTGCTGAATAACTTAACTTGTCAATATTGATTATGAAGTATTTTTTTTTAAGTAAATACTTAATAAGATTACTTCCTATAAATCCCGACCCTCCAGTTACAACAATTTTTTTCATATTTTTTTTACTTTAGCAATGACTCATACTATACTTGTTAACAAAATAACGTTAATATTAGTATTCATTATAGTATGTCAATATCTAGGCAAAATTTATCAATAATAATTGTAACTTTAAGAAGTGAAAAAGTTATTGATAAATGCATTCAGTCCATCGATTCAAATCTCCCAATTATAGTAGTTGAAAATTCAGATAACTTAACTTTTAAGAAATATATTGAAGATAAATATAAAAATGTAAATTGTTTACTAGCAAATAAAAACTTAGGTATGGGAGCTGGAAATAACATAGGAATAAAAGCTTCAAATACAGATTATGTATATGTCATAAACCCCGATACAACTATTGAAAAAAACACTTTAGATGAAATTTTTCTAGCCTCTAAAGAATTAGAAGAATTTACAATATTATCACCTATTTCATCAGATATAAATTTTCCAAATTATAAATT
>Ga0209089_10004353_pt1 | contig 11830 bp, 8 predicted proteins | sample ArcticOcean_MG_C_FD_187431 | JGI IMG/M metagenome (GOLD analysis project Ga0209089, IMG submission 187431) | Marine microbial communities from western Arctic Ocean - ArcticOcean_MG_CB2_150 (SPAdes) (version 2) | ecosystem: Environmental > Aquatic > Marine > Oceanic | place: Arctic Ocean: Canada...
ATCGGAATCGGTCTCTGTATTGGCAATGGATTTAATCCTGCTTGTTGAATAACCTCATGTTCTCCCTGAAACGTAACCAGTTCATTTGTCCATAACTCCCTCAACAGAGCAATCTGTTCCTCGATTCTATTTCCTCTGTCCACGAATGACTTCCCCAATGCTTCATATTCCACGTAGTTCCAACCAATCCCGACACCCAACCTGAGACGACCATTACTAAGAATATCCACTTCTGCTGCCTGTTTCGCAACTAAAGCAGTTTGCCTCTGGGGAAGAATCATGACATCGGTAACCAGTTCCAACGTATTTGTAATAGCAGCGAGATACCCGAACAATACTAATGGTTCATGAAACATGTCATGGTAAGAGTACCTTTGACCCCATTCTCCCCTGGGAAGAGCTCCTAGAACATGGTCATATGCAACTAAATGTGTATAACCAAGTGCCTCTACAGCTTGAACGTATTCCTTGATTGCAACGGGATCTGAACCAATTTCTGTCTGCGGGAAAACGACACCCATACTCATGACATCTCCTTACCCAAGTCGAGCTTATTGGGTTTTAGGTGTTTGCGTAATAAAAGCGAATTGCCCATAACGGTTATTGAACTTAACGTCATCGCCACTGCTGCCAACATAGGGTTCAAAAAACCAAACTCACCCAAGGCAAACCTTAACAAATGAGGAACATCACCATTCGAAAATAAAGGATAGAGGATCCCAGCAGCGATAGGGATCAGTCCAATGTTGTAGATACAGGCCCAAAACATATTTTGCTTAATAGTTTTCATGGTCACCCGTGAAAGAGAAATTGCTTTACTCACGGCAAAGAGATCTCCCCCAATTAAAGTCACATCAGAAGCTTCTATTGCAACATCAACGCCACTCCCAATAGCTATACCCACATCAGCTTGAGTTAATGCTGGGGCATCGTTGATACCATCACCAACCATCGCCACAACCTTCCCGTTTCTTTGCAATTCCCTAACATAACTCAATTTTCCTTTTGGTGAAGCGCTAGAAACGATATGCATTTTCAAAGAACTTTTGGGGTGATTCATATGAATCTGACGTGAGATATACTCGGCAACATCATGGTTATCACCTGTAAGCATGATCACTTCTAGTCCAAGCTTATAAAGAGCTTCGATAGCCTCACCTGCGTTACTCTTTAAACGATCAGCCAGCCCAATAATCCCACAAATTTCGCCATGAGTAGATACGAATATCGGTGTCTTGCCCTGTAACGATAAACTGTGCATTAATTTGTTCGCTTCTTTTAAATCAACAGCTAGATCACTCATGAGTTCCAGGTTCCCTACAACCACTTCTGCTCCATTAACAGTAGCTTTAACTCCGTAGCCAGGAAACGCTTCAAAGCTATAACTGCGATCTAATTCAAAGCCTCTGGCCTTAGCTTCATCAACGATAGCTTTTCCAAAAGGATGTTCCGAACCATATTCGGCAGTTGCAGCAAGACTTAATACTTCTTCCTCAACTAACCCTAATCCAATTATGTCTGTTACCTCTGGTTCACCTTGCGTAAGGGTTCCAGTTTTGTCTATCAGTACAACCTCAATCTTTTGAGCGAGTTCCAAAACTCGCACATTTCGAATAAAAATTCCATGTTCCGCGCCTTTCCCTGTACCAACCATTATTGCCATCGGCATTGCCAATCCAAGCGCACAAGGACATGCCACAATAAGCACTGAAATAAAAGCTAAAAGGGCATAATTGAATGACGCGGATGGTCCGAAATTAAACCAAAGAGCGAAAGTGCCCAAAGCAATCATTATAACTATGGGTGCAAAATAACTAGCAACACGATCAACAAGACGTTGAACAGGTACTTTTGCAATCTGAGCTTCTTCTACCATCTTGATTATTTTTGAGAGAGCAGTGTCTTTACCAACCTTGGTAACCCGAAAATACAAGGTACTAACGCCGTTAATTGTTCCAGTGTAAACTAGTGAACCAACATTCTTCTTGACAGGTACGCTTTCACCCGTAAGCATCGATTCATTAACAAAGGAAGTTCCATAGATTACTTCACCATCCAAAGGAATGCTTTCACCTGGTCGAACGACCACCATTTCTCCTTTTCCCACATAAGGAATAGGTACAACGATCTCAGTGTGTTCACGAATCAATGCCGCAGTTTTAGGGCGAAGTTTCATAAGTGACCGAATAGATTCAACAGCATGTCCCTTTGCTTTTGCCTCAATAAGACGACCTATCAAAACAATGGTTATGATCATAGCTGCTGTATCAAAATAAACTCTCGGCTGAACTTCTTGTACGGAAATAGTATTTGTAAGCAAAACAACTATCGCACTATAAAAATAAGCAACACTAGTTCCTATTACAATGAGAGTATTCATATCAGCAGTCTTGCGTCTAGAAGTTCGAAAAGCAGCAATATAAAACTGAGCACCTACCCAAAACTGGACAGGTGTCGCAAGAATCCAAAGAACATACCAATTTTCGAGAAATAAGGGCGCCCACAAGAACCACTCCGTGAAACTGCTGCTAAAAATCAACACGCTCAAAACAACAGAAACTGTTACTTTAACCTTTAGAGCTTTAATTTCGTTTGTCCGAGCAAGTCTTTCATGCTCTACTTCTTCATCTAACTCGTCGATTAATTCTGCAGAATACCCTGCCTGTAAAATTGCTTGTAGCAGATTCTCTATTCCAAGAAAACGATCATCATACGTAGCGTTAGCCTTTTCAGTAGCAAGGTTTACAGAGGCAGTTGATATCCCTGAGACTCCCAATATCGCTTTTTCCACATGGATAACGCAAGCTGCACAGCTCATACCATTAATACGTAAAGCTACATCACCTTTAAGATGATTCTCATTCAAGATGGTTTGGTTGCTCATAGCAATATAAAGTCCGTTCTCTATATATAGGACATTATTGACGTAGATCCTCTTCTTCTAGCGTATTAGATCCCATTATTTCTAAATCGAACCTAGGTGGGCCAACATGAGATCTTAAAACGGAGTTACCGCAACTAACACATGCGCGTGCTGAAAAAAGATTGGATGATCCGCATTGTGGACATACCAACTCTAAGTCGTTTTCTGCGAATTGGGATGGCGAAGTTTCCCCAATCAAGCTGGTTCCCTGTGGTAAACGGGATAGAATAAAGGGAGCGATTGGACCTGACAACATTCCTGCAAAGATCCAAAGAACGGGACTGCGACGCTTGGTAACAGCAATAACAGCAGTAGTAATAGCCAACCACGCCCAAACCAAAAGTGCAACAAAGACCAGAAGATAAAATAAAATTTCAAACATCTAGACCACCTAGGGGAAAAACATGGTCCGTTTAAAAAGCATTTCGCCAGCTCTACCTGTGCACACAGACAAACCACCCTTAAAAGGCACCACCTAAAGGTGACACTCTGAATAAGTCTAGGTGAGATATCACTGACCGTCAACTCACTATAAACGCTGAGACGTTTGACCACACTACATCATGGTATTACACTAAATTGCAGTAAAATGCCGAGTGGTGTAGTGGTAGCACACGTGTCTCTGGAACACGTAACCCTGGTTCGAATCCAGGCTCGGCAGCCACACACACATGCTCCTCTAAACCAACTCGTCTATAATCAATAACTTAAAAGCAGTATGACCAGTCAAAAAAATAAAAATTCGTAGAAAAACCTTAGGAACTTCACGGATAACCGCGTAATATGACTTGACATCATAGTAAGCTGATTCTACAATACGGCCCGTTCACATCTGCCAATTTAGAAAATAATGAACGAATGGTTCGAGTAATCTGATAATTAATTCATATGAAGGGTCTGAGTAATGACCAGATACATAATTAGACGATCCATACACGCACTTATAACACTGTTTATCGTATCGATTGCGGTTTTTATGATCGTACGTCTGAGCGGTGACCCGGTTGAGGTGCTCGTGCCAGATGAAGCTCCGGCTGAAGCCTATGAAGAAGTACGCAGAATGCTCCACCTAGATGAGCATATAACCGTACAATACTATATTTGGATGAGCAAAGTACTAGTAGGAGATTTTGGAGAATCGACAACACAGAGAATACCTGTCACCACTCTAATTCTTGAACGTTTCCCAGCCACTCTACAATTAACGGTTATAGCACTCCTAATAACGGTGTTCATCGGTCTTCCTATTGGGGTTTACTCAGCTGCATACAGAGGAACCACTATGGATCTATTAGCCAGAGGTTTTGCGGTCCTTGGACAAGCACTTCCAAATTTCTGGCTAGGAATCGTATTCATCCTCATATTCGCAGTATGGCTTGATTGGCTACCAGCAGCCGGTAGAGAAGGTGGCTTTGAATTCATGATCATGCCGGCTGTAACTTTAGGATGGTTCCCCGTGGCAGGAGTCATGAGATTAACCCGCTCAAGCATGCTAGAAGTGCTCAATAGCGAATATGTCAAACTTGCTAGGGTCAAAGGCGTTCGGGAATCTTTGGTTCTCTGGAAACACGCGTTTAAGAACGCAGCTCTCCCTGTCCTTACATACTCCGCTTTGATTCTTATTTTCATGGTTCGTGGGTCCGTTATTGTAGAAACGGTTTTTGCCTGGCCGGGAGTTGGTCGACTGGTATTAGAATCCGTCTACAACAGGGATTTCCCAATTGTACAAGCTGTGGTACTACTGTTCGCATCCTTTTTCATAACTGCTAACCTTGCAGTAGACATTCTCTATGCATATCTAAATCCGAAGATTAGGTACGGGTAATTTAAGATGGCTATCCCAAATATAATAAAAAGACTTCATATATATAAGCTTCTTCCTAAAAGAGCATGGGCTGCTTCAGAGTCTGATGTGCCTCAGAAAGATGCACCTTTAGATAAGACAGTTGCAGCACATCTGGCGCAGCCCTGGTGGAAGAAACACCTCAATTTCGTACCAACTGTTCCTTTGTTTATTGTTGGTCTTTTCCTATTCTTGGCAGTGTTCGCTGATGTTGTATCTCCGCATGACCCTAGAGAATCAAACTTATCAGCAAGCCTCAGCCCTCCGTTCTGGGTCGGGGAATCCTCATTTGAAATAGCAGGGTTTTCCTTCACCAAAGAAGCAGGCACTTTGACCTATCTACTTGGAACAGACCTTCATGGACGTGACATATTCAGCAGGATGATTCATGGAAGTAGAATCGCTGTCTTGGTATCTGGAATGGTACTCGCAATAGCAACCACGATTGGAGTGAGCCTGGGCGTATCGTCAGGCTACTTTGGTGGAAAACCTGATGCAATCATCATGCGTTTAGTAGATATCATGCTAGCTTTCCCTCCCCTACTTATTGCTATCGTATTCTCGGTAGTTTACGAACCTAGTTTTAGGAACGTAATCATTGTGATTAGTGCTTTGTATTGGGCTATAACTGCGCGTCAAGTTCGAGCTGAATCTCTAGCCGTTAAGACTCAAGATTTCGTCACGCTGGCTAGGGTAGCAGGCGCATCCCATTTACGAATTATGTGGAAACACATCCTTCCAAACATTATTCCAACCGTCCTCGTAATCACGACTTTACAGGTTGGAACAGTAATCTTATTTGAAGCATCATTAAGCTTCCTTGGTGTTGGAATCCCCCCGCCAAACCCGTCATGGGGAGTAGTGGTCTCTGAAGGTCGTGATCAACTTTCGACCGCATGGTGGATATCCCTATTCCCTGGAATGTGCATTGTTGTAGCAGTTTTGACTATGAACACACTTGGAGACTGGGTAAGGGATCGACTAGATCCAATGATGCAACATCTCTAGAGGTAACATATGACCCAAAAAATTAATAAGAATAAAAGTAATACTAACAATGGAAAACATCTATTGCAGGTTGATGATCTCAACGTCCACTTCTTTACCAGACGTGGCGTAGCCCGAGCAGTGGACGGGGTAAGTTTCCACGTTGATGAAGGTGAGTCGTTAGGGATCGTTGGCGAATCAGGCTCTGGGAAATCGGTTACAGCGCTTGGGATTCTCCGGTTAGTCCCTTCACCAGGTGAAATTGTTCAAGGTTCTGTCCGGCTTGATGGAGAAAACCTTACAGAGATTTCAGGTCAAGCCATGCGTAAAATTAGAGGAAGCAAAATCTCCATGATATTGCAAGACCCTATGACGTCCTTAAACCCATCATTTTCCATAGGGGAACAAGTATCTGAAGCCATATCGATACATCAAGGTCTTAAGGGTAAATCTCTCAAAGACAGAGTCGTAGAAATGCTAACGAAGGTCCGAATACCTGCCGCGGAATCACGTGTAGGTGATTTCCCTCATCAACTGAGTGGCGGTATGCGCCAAAGAGCCTCAGGTGCCATAGGTATATCTTGCACACCAAAAGTTCTTATATGTGATGAACCAACTACTGCTTTAGACATGACTATCCAAGCTCAATACCTTGAGCTACTAAAAGAGGTTCAAAAAGAAACAGGAGTTGCATTTATTTTCATAACCCATGATATGGGTATCGTAGCAAAAATGTGTGATCGAGTCGTTGTTATGTATGCTGGACGAATAGTCGAAGCTGGTCCAGTGATTGACGTGTTCCGTAATCCATCACACCCCTACACAATATCCTTACTAAAATGCCTGCCTAGACTAACAGCGGTTGATCGACTCGAAAGTATTGATGGTCAACCTCCAGACCCTCACGTCTTCCCAACGGGATGTCGTTTCGCACCACGATGCCCAAAAGCACAAAAACTCTGCCGTGAGGAGTATCCTAAAACTACCGTTGTATCAGGTGATCACATCAATGCTTGTCACTTTCCTGGAGACTGGAACTAATGGCTACAGAAAAAAAGGTTTTGCTCAAAGTAAGTGGGCTAAAAAAGTATTTTCCAGTTACTCAAGGTCTGATATTTAGTAGCCTCCTAGGAAACGTCAAGGCGGTCGATGGGGTGGATTTTGTTGTCCATGAAGGTGAGACATATGGTCTTGTAGGCGAATCAGGTTGCGGTAAAACAACTATTGCAAAAATGATTCTTCTCATCGAAAATCCCACCGAAGGTACAATAGAATTTCAAGGCAAGGATATCAACAAGATAAAAGGGGATGACCTAAAAGAATATCGGCGACTCGCACAGGCAGTATTCCAAGACCCGATGTCCTCTCTGAATCCGAGGATGAGGGTTTGGGAAATAATCACTGAACCCTTGATCGTTACTCAACCAAACGTAACCAAGCAAAAGGCAAGAGATCGAGCCGCTGAACTTCTTACCACAGTAGGTTTGATTCCAGACAATATGAACCTCTACCCACACCAATTCAGTGGTGGGCAACGGCAACGTGTTGCTATTGCCAGAGCATTATCTAGTAATCCAAAGTTCCTCGTACTTGATGAACCAGTTTCTGCGCTTGATGTATCGATCAGAGCCCAAATCATGAATCTGTTAAAGGACCTACAAAAAGAGTTTGGGTTGACCTTATTCATTATTGCCCATGACTTAGGTACAGTTCGTTATATGAGCGATAACATAGGAGTGATGTACTTAGGGCAAATGGTTGAAAAAGGCACATCTGACGCAGTCTATGGAAACCCTATGCATCCATACACACAAGCCTTACTTTCGAGCGCACTGCCATTTGACCCCGAGGAAGCATCAAAACAATTTGCTATAGCTGGAGAGATACCAAGTCCGCTAAATCCACCAGCTGGATGCCGTTTTCACACTCGCTGTCCCCACGTGATGGACATGTGTTCAGTAAATAAACCTGAGCTAACTGAAGAGGAACCAGATCATATGGTCTCTTGTTACCTATATGAACCGAGTATGGCTGGCAAACCATCGAAACGAACTGTGGAAAAATCCTCTTAAAGGGTCACTCTTAAGAAAAGTTTTTAGTTTTTGGGTTTTCTGTTAGTTGAAATAAGCCTCTTCCCACACCTTTCATACTTCTATTATTGTTGAATTCTAGAAAACAGTTCACCCAAAATAACTCCATCTTCTTAAAATGGATGTGCTAAAATTTGCAAGCAAAAACCCAATCAACCGTATATATATTTATCGTGAATCTTACAGAAGTAATTAAGGTTACAACAATAAGTCCATCAATTTTCACAATGTGTATAAAACAAAATGAAAGCTAACTGTTGATTTTGCTTATCTCTTCCTTTAACCTTAGCGCTCAAAAGCCTAACCAAAGGAAATCCTTTCTGCAAATTAAGGAGTCTCATTATGAGTGGTCCATTGCAAGGTGTACGCATATTTGACATGACTCATGCCGGGGTCGGGCCCTGGGGAACAATGATCCTAGCTGCTATGGGGGCTGATGTCATCAAAGTTGAAACTCCTCAAGGCGATGGGATAAGAAATATGAGGCCTAGATATAACGACCTTTCAGCAGTGTATATGCACTGTAACCTAGGGAAAAAAGGTATCTATTTAGATCTCAAATCGGAGAAAGGCAAGGAAGTAGCTCGAAGTCTCCTTGCAGATGCAGATATTTACGCAGAAAACATGAAGTGGGGAACCGTGGGTCGTTTGGGCTTCGGGTATGAGGATGTATCAAAACTGAACCCAAAGATCGTCTACGGAAATTTCCCTGGTTGGGGCAGCTCAGGGCCACTAAAGGACAGAGGAAGCGCAGATAATACTGCACAGGCTTTCAGTGGAGTCGTAAGTACGACCGGTAAACGAGAGGGAGACGGTGAGTTCATTCGATGGTATGCCCTACACGATTTCAATGCCAGTTCATTCGTAAGTATCACTCTTCTCTTAGGACTCCTGCACCGGGAACGTGAGGGACACGCACCCAGACTGGAGAATGCTCAGGTGGCCTCTTCTGTAGCGGTACAAACCAGTCGGATTGCAGAGTTCCTTGCCACAGGGGAAAACGTACCACGGATGGGAAGTGCTTGTGTTGCTACTGTGCCGCATCGAGCCTTCCTATGTTTAGATAAACGATGGATTGCAGTAGGTGTCACTACCGATAAACAATGGCAAAATCTTTGTAAGTCCATAAATTCTACGGAGTTTTTGGAAGATTCCAGATTCACGACGAATCCAGGTCGTGTGCAGCACCGCGATGAGCTAGAGGACCGTCTCCAGTCAATCTTCCTCACAAAACCCGCAAGATGGTGGACAATTCAGCTTCGTAAAAACAAGGTGCCCGTAAGCCTTTTTTACGACTATGAAACTATTCCAAATTTGCCTCAGATAAGAGCTAACAAATACATCGTAAATCTCAAGTATCCTGGGGCACGAACACTTCCGTTCGGCAACATTCCTTTCCAGTACTCGAAAACACCTGTGTCACTGAAACCTGGCCCATGGCCCGGGCAGGATACGGACAGGGTTCTCAAGGAAGGCTGGGGGCCAGATAAACGTACGCCAGCCAAGGGATATTTTGGACCAAGCGGCTCCGTAAAAAATGGGCCGCTGGACGGAGTGACTGTTGTAGATATGACCCAGGGTATCTGTGGGCCATATGCTTCTCTGCTAATGGCCGATGCCGGAGCACGAGTGATCAAGGTAGAGCCTCCGGAAGGAGACTACACCAGGAACTTTACCCCTCAGATGAACGGGTCTAGCAGTGCTTTCTTCCACCTGAACCGCAATAAGGAAGGTGTCAGAATAAACACCAGTAATGAAGAAGGGCGAAAGCAGTTACGTGACCTACTTAAAAATGCAGATGTTTTTATTGAAGAAACAGGTCAGATTCAGATGAAACGGCTAGGGCTCGGCTATGAAGACATAGAGAAACTTAATCCGGGGCTCATCTATTGCAGTATCTCCGCTCATGGAACCAAGGGTCCATTGCGAAACCAACCAGCCTCAGAGCTTACCCTCCAGGCTATGTCTGACTTCCTCAATACACTGGGAGTTCCAGGTGAAGAGCCTGTTCGAATGGGGCCTGATATGGCCAGTGCGGGAACATCGCTTTTTGTTGTCCAGGCAACTCTCGGGGCACTTTACCATAAGTGGCGCACGGGAGAAGGTCAGCGTATAGACGCAAGCATGCTGGCCACAATGATTCACCAACGAGGAATCACCTGGACCTCCATGGTCGACCCAGACGAGTGGGCAGGCTTCTACTGCGAGGGGTACATGAAACCACCGGATAATGGTTACAAGACTGCAGACCAGCCAGTTACCCTCGCTGCACCTCGAGAATTATCCAAATTCCACGAGATCATGAAAGCGTTGGGAATGGAGAAGTATCTGGAACATCCACTCTTTCAAAACGAACCAAGGGATATACTTGGATGGGGTGGAAGAGGAAATCAACACGTACAAGCAAAGCCATTTTGGGAGGAAGTACTGAAAACATGGAAGTCAGAGGATTTATTAAGGTTATTCGAATCATTTGGTTCTCATGGAGGCCAGATAAATACCTTTCGGCATCTCTTTGCACATCCACAAATGGAAGCAATCGATATGGTTAAAGAGATAGATGACCAAAAACTCGGTAAAATAGCGTATGTCGTAGCACCATGGAAAATCGACGGCTTACCAAAACCTTCTCCGTCTTCATACAAAAGCCTGTAGTAAACCTATATAAAAATCATGTTAATTGATATGGATCTTACAAAAGATGCCTTTCATAGATTGATTAGTTATAATACATCAGTGAAACTGGTTAACTTACGCAAGTATGTTAGGGAAATTAAGAGAAATCAGCCGAACATTATTGGAGGATAGAAATGGTAGGGCTTCTTGAAGACGTCAAGATATTAGATTTTGGCATGGCAGGAGTGGGCCCATGGGCTAACACACTCCTTGGCATCATGGGTGCCAAAGTAATCAAGATAGAACGTCCAGATGGAGACGTTATTCAAAATCAAGCCCCTTTGCAAAACGGCTTGTCTGTAGCATATTCAGCATGGAATATGAGTAAAAAGACTGCTACGCTTGACCTAAAATCATCTGAAGGATTTGAATCGCTCCAACAACTTCTAAAAGAAACTGATGTTATATGCGAAAACCAGAGACCCGGAGCCATGAATAGACTAGGATTGTCATTTGAGGACGTCCGTAAGATCAACCCCAACATAGTATATGCATCAAGCCCTGCTTGGGGCTTCGATGGACCCATGGTTCGTTGGCCTGGCATAGATAGCGATGTTCAGGTTTTTTCCGGCTTTGCCAGCCTCACTGGAGAAGAAGGTGGGAAACCTGAAATGGCTCGGCATGCTTTTAATTTTGATTTGAACGCATCATGCATTCTCGCATCTACTGTGCTTTTGGGGTTACTACAGCGTGACTTAACAGGCGAGGCCCAATATGTAACTACTACTCATTTGGGCGGCACCCTCCTCCAACTATCATCACGCATGGCAGAATATCTCCTCCTCGGTACAATACCGGGACCTCTTGGAAGTGCATCTGCTTTCAATGCACCACATCAGGCCTTTAAGTGCGATGATAAACGCTGGATCAGTCTGGGAGTAGAGAATGAAGACCAATGGAAGAGATTTTGTAAAGCGATCCGCAGAGAAGACCTTCTAGAAGATAAACGATTCGGAACCAACATAAATCGTGTGGAAAATCGTAAGGCTCTAGCTTCGGATCTAGAAAAAACCTTCCTCTCTAAACCATCACGATGGTGGTTCGTGCAACTTACCAAAGAAGATGTTCCCGTTGGATACTTTTTTAACTTCGAGGATTTGCGGGCCAATCAGGCAGTCCTCGAAAATAACTATATCGTCGAAACTGAAATACCTCATCAAGGAAAATTGTTCCTCGGTGGGGTTCCATGGCAATTCAATACTGCAAGTAGCTCTGTGTATCCAGCCCCATATCCGGGACAACACACTAAAGATGCACTAGAAAATGGTTTCGGAATTTTTGGTCCGATAGGCAAACGAGAGCTACTTAATA
>Ga0209089_10004363_pt1 | contig 11816 bp, 13 predicted proteins | sample ArcticOcean_MG_C_FD_187431 | JGI IMG/M metagenome (GOLD analysis project Ga0209089, IMG submission 187431) | Marine microbial communities from western Arctic Ocean - ArcticOcean_MG_CB2_150 (SPAdes) (version 2) | ecosystem: Environmental > Aquatic > Marine > Oceanic | place: Arctic Ocean: Canada...
CAAAAAATGCATCCAATAAACTAAAAGAGATTATTGAAAATTCTGATTTTCCTGATGAGAGACTCGGTGCCACTATTTCCCTGGGATTGATAGGCAATCCAGAATCCATCCCACTATTGAAAAAATTATTGGAGGATGAAGAGCCAAATATTCAATGGGATGCAGCCGTTGCTTTAGCCAAGATGGGGGACCCATCCGGTGCATTCATCATTGAAAGCCTTATGGATAGACAATATTTAAATGCTTTTCCTCAAGTGGATGAAGCAGAAAAAAATCAAGTGATTCTCGTGGCGATTGAAGTCTCGTCTCTATTGAAACAGGATCAATTCAAAACAAAATTGGTTTCGTTAGCTAAAACTGATGAGAATCTTCGGATTCGAGATGCTGCCATGAAAACATTACAATCTGCGTACAACAAAGTTATATAATTATGAGTGAAGAAAAAATTACCCCAACCGCATCGGTAGGTACATCCACCCAGAATTCTGAAAATGGAAAAGAAATGGGTCGGCGTGGATTTTTTAAATGGTTGTCCCTAGGGTGGATAGCTTTTGCCGGCGCAACTGGTGGATTTTTTACAGTGATGATACGGTTTCTTTTCCCCAATGTATTATTCGAACCCCCTCAAACATTAAAAATTGGATTTCCGAATGATTACGCAACAAATACAGTGGATATTCGATATAAAAAAATATTTAATATTTGGGTGGTTAGAGATGAAGAATCTATCTTTGCTCTCTCCACAGTTTGTACCCATTTAGGATGTACACCAAATTGGCTGCGAACAGAAGGAAAATTTAAATGCCCGTGTCACGGAAGCGGTTTCCGGATGACCGGAATTAATTTCGAAGGCCCAGCACCCCGTCCATTGGAAAGATATAAAGTATCTCTTTCAAATGACGGACAAATTCTCGTGGATAAAACAAAAAGTTTTAAATGGGAAAAAGGCGAGTGGGAGAATTCTGAATCATTCTTGGTAGTTTAATTAATCAATTTAGGTACAATGGCAAAAGACAATAAACAAAAATCATTTTTAGAACGTATGGGTGAATCCCAGGTTTGGAAATCCATCATTCGATCTGGTGTACCCCATACTCGGCGCCAGCGGATGCATGCAATCCTTGGAAGTGTTTTTCTACACCTCCACCCTGCTCGATTACCAAAACATGCTGTTAAGGTTGGCTATACATGGTGTATGGGTGGACTTTCATTCTTCCTGTTCGTGGTCCTCACAATTACAGGAATTCTGCTCATGTTCTATTACAGGCCTACGGTGGAATATGCCTATACAGATATCATAGATCTGACAGAACAAGTACCCTTGGGCATGATGCGGGAACTTCATCGCTGGGGTGCCCATGCCATGGTCTTAACTGTTTGGTTACACATGCTTCGCGTTTTCATGACCGGTTCTTACAAACCACCACGTGAATTTAATTGGGGTGTCGGAGTACTTCTCATGACCATGACTATGTTTTTATCTTTCACTGGCTACCTTCTTCCTTGGGATCAATTGGCAATTTGGGCAGTTACCGTAGGCACAAATATGGCAAGGGCACATCCCTTTATTGGTCATGAAGGCCCAGGTGCTTCTTTGCTTGCAATTGGAGATATTAATTTGGTCCATATGGGTTCAGACGTGCGCTTTGCATTATTGGGTGGCAGATTCGTGGGTGAAGCTACACTCCTTCGGTTTTACGTGCTTCACTGTATTGCCGTACCCTTTATTATGATGATATTCCTGGCCGTACATTTCTGGCGCATCCGAAAGGATGGCGGAATCTCCGGGCCTCTATAAACACTGATTTGAGATTCTTATGATTGAAACATTTAAATCTGTAATTGACACACTTTCAGCTCCCACTGTCAGTTTTACACTTTTAACCCTTTTAACACCACTCATTTTTCCACCAACAGATTGGTGTGATAAACTCAATCGTAAATTGGGAATATGGAGACTATGGACAAAACCCGGGCTTTGGGCTGGAATGGGATTCATCACTTTTTTCTTTATAGTTGGTTATTTTGATCCAAACTTCAATATTACCCTTACAAAGCCGGATAACTTTCCAATCGTGCTAATGGTTTATTCCATGTTTTTCTTCATTTGGTTGGGAATGAAAAAAGCATACATCAATGATGATAGGTTGGCAGAAGGCTTGAAGCCAGAAGAATACAATGATCCGGATGATAAAGTTCTAGTATGGCCTGACTTGGTTTATATTGAATTCATTGCTTTAATATTATTTATGGTATTTTTGATAGTCTGGTCAATCTTGGTTGCTGCACCATTGGAAGAACCTGCGAATCCGGCATCAACGCCAAATCCATCCAAAGCACCCTGGTATTTTCTTGGACTCCAGGAAATGCTGGTGTATTTCGATCCGTGGTTGGCTGGAATTGTTTTCCCCATGTTCATCATATTCGGAATGATGGCTATTCCTTACATGGATACGAATCCCAAAGGAGACGGGTATTATTCCTTTAAAGAACGGCGGATCGGCATTTTTATTTTTATGTATGGCTGGCTCATTTTATGGCTTTTTCTAATCGTAATTGGAACATTCTTCCGTGGACCAAATTGGAATTTCTTCGGACCCTTTGAATATTGGGACCCCCATAAAGTAGTTCCATTGAACAACGTTAATCTTTCTGAATATTTATGGGTAAAAATGCTCAGCACAGGATTACCCGCAAATATCATGTTAAGGGAATTTATGGGATTTCTGGTGGTGTTTGCTTACATGTTCGTGTTCCCTATTCTCTTAGCAAAAACATGGCTAAAGGATCTATTTGAAAAAATAGGTCCAATCCGATATACAACATTAATGCTTTTTGGACTATCCATGTTTTCATTGCCCATCAAGATGTATCTCCGGTGGTTCTTCAACCTGAAATACATTATCGCAATTCCAGAATGGTTTTTTAATATTTAGGTTTATGCATGTTTAATAACGACGAACGCTATTGGGATATTCAGAAATTAAATAAATGGTTCGCCATATCATCCATCCTGTTTTTGATCAGTATGGCTTGGACCTTTGTTGATGATAATGATGATGAATTCAAAGTTTATCAGCGTGAATTCCGGAAAATGGAAATTGGAATCACTGAAAAGAATCTGAAACGGGAATTAGAAGCTGTTTCAGCTGAACGCGTCTCTTTTGAAAAAGATTTGGCTAAGGCTCAATCTGAATTAGATATTCAAAATGAAACATTGGTTGATCTTGGTGCGACCTTAAAAACACTTAAAGGCCGTTATTACAATGAGAATATGATCTACCAGGGCCAAAAGGCTGAAGTGGATGGACTCAAATACCTCGTGGAAGCAGAAAATGCCCACCAGGATGATGGAGACCATCACGGTCCATCTCATAAAGATGATTATGCGGCGGCTTTGGAATTACTTCATAAGTACCAACTCATCAAGGAAGCATCCGAGATAGAGATCGATAATACTGAAAAGGCTATCAAAGACCTGAAGGCAAATGTTAAACTAAAGATAGAAGAACTCAATATTGTTTTGAAAGATGTAACAATTGTTGATAATAAACTCAGTAAGATCGACCGTGAGCGGATGACCTTCGCCAATAAGGTCGGGGATGTTGTTCGAGACCTGCCTATCATCGACTTTTTAGATCCTTATTATAAGGTAAACCAAGTTGTGGTTCGCGATGTGAAATATGATGTGAACTTTGCAGCGGTTCCCAAAGTGGATCGTTGTACCAGTTGCCATTTGGGAATCGAAAATCCCAACTTTGCTGATGCACCCCAGCCCTTTACTACTCATCCTAATTTAGATCTATATATTACATCTGCTTCTTCGCACCCCATGGATACCTTTGGGTGCACCAGTTGCCATGCTGGCCGCGGACGGGGAACATCATTTACGTCATCCACACACACACCAAGTAATGATGACGAAAAAGCACGTTGGCAGGAAGAATATGATTGGGAAGTGATGCACCATTGGCTTCAACCGATGTTACCAACCCAATATACAGAAGCATCCTGTTTTAAATGTCACAATAATAATTTGGATCTGAAAGGAGCTGATAAATTGAATCTTGGCCTTTCACTAGTGGATAAGTCGGGATGTAATGGTTGCCATTTGGCTCAGGATTACCCACAATTATCTAAAGTAGGTCCAAATCTGAAAAACCTGGATGAAAAAGTTTCTAGGGAATGGATAGCCAAATGGATCCGAAATCCAAAGGAGTTCCGACACAACACTAAGATGCCATCTACATTTGGGCAGGACAACCAAAGTTCGCCTGAAATGCAAGCCTGGAATGACGCTGAGATCTATGCAATGAGTTCCTATCTTGCATCAGAAAATGGTGGTAAAAAGGCCACATCAGATTATCGATTTATGGACGATGCTGAAAATGGGCAACATTTATTTGAATCTATTGGTTGCTTGGGTTGCCATGTTATTGAACCCGAACCGATTGAAACTGAAACTTCCCTTAAAGATTTAACAAAACGTCAAGGCCCTAATCTGATTGGTATTGGCTCTAAAACATCTGCTGAATGGGTTTATAATTGGATCAAGGATCCATTAGCTTATAATCCGGAAACCCGGATGCCCAACCTTCGAGTGAATGATGAAGATGCAAAAGATATTACAGCATATATCATGTCATTCCGAAATGAAGATTTTGAAAATTTACCTGATGTTAATCTGAATGAAAAATCACTGGATAAAGTCGCATTTACCCACTTGTCTAAACAAATGCCTGAATCCTATGCTACAAAAAAATTAACCGGAATGAATCTGAATCAAAAACTTGATTATGTGGCTAAAAAAAGCATTACGCATTATGGCTGTTTCGGCTGCCATACAATTGATGGATTTGAAAAAGCCAAACCCATAGGGACAGATTTAACAGAAGAAGGTTCTAAACCGACAATAAAATTGGATTTTGGACTCCATCATGATATTGACCATACCAATTTTGCATGGTTTGAAGCAAAATTGGGTAATCCTAGAATTTTTGACCGTGATAAGGTCAGTCCGACATTGGATAAACTAAAGATGCCAAACTTTAATTTCAATGAAGCAGAAATTGAAGCCATTACTACAGCCATATTGGGGTTTAATGCCAATAAAGTGGATGAAGGAATAAAAGCTCATAATCGCGTGGATGAAATGGCGCAGAATGGAGCAAGATTGGTCAAACAATTCAATTGCCAAGGTTGCCACTTGATCGATGATTTTGGTGGTCAATTGGTGGACCATATTGGTGCTGCAGAATACGCTCCGCCGAATCTGAATACAGAGGGTGCTAAAGCAAATCCTGATTGGCTGTTAAGTTTCTTTAATAACCCATCTTTAATTCGCCCTAATCTCGAAGTGCGGATGCCCAGTTTCCACCAGATCACCGATGAACAATGGAATGCAATTATAAAATATTTCCAACATTTGGATAACGAAAAAATTGCATATCGGGATGATCTGGCCATCGATAAACATTCAATTGATTTCAAAGGTGGAGAAATGCTCCATGAATTGGGTGCCTGTAATAATTGTCATTTTTATGGTACAACATTTCCGAAACAAGATGCTTCCACGTGGGCACCGAACCTGGCCCTGACCAAAGATCGTCTGAATCCGGATTGGGTGAAAGAATGGTTGCGTGATCCACAAACCATTATGCCAGGAACTAAAATGCCGGCACCATTTCTTCCAACAGAAGATCTATTAACCATAGATGGTGCTAAAAATGACTGGGGCAAAGAACTTGTCAAAATGAATGGGGATACCGAAGCTATGCTGGACGGACTCCGGGATTATGTTTGGAGCATTAAAGGCAAAACGAACATCGATAAAACCATCCAAGATTATTTTGATGAAAATGGTTATGATTTTGGTGGAGATGGAGACGAAGATGAAGATGAAGATGATTGGGGTGACGACGAGGACTGGTAGAAACCTATTTTATATTTAAAATTAAAAAAGCCAATCACCTGAAAGTGGATGGCTTTTTTAATATCTTTTTTTTACTTTTCTCTCCGCCAACCTGCGGACACCACTCTTTTAAAAGAGATGAACTGGAGTGAGTTATTTTATTAACAATTCAATTGCAGTTTTTACGTTTCCTGCTTTCCAATTGTCACCGGGCCAGTTGCCTAATACCTCACGGTTGGGGCCTATTAAAATAGACCGAAGTGTGTGACCAATTTTGTTTTCTTCAATTCCCCAAAAGTTGCAACCACTTTGTTTGGCTAGACGATATACATCTTCAATATGATCCGTGCTTGACCACACTTTCCAGTTATCAAACCCTTCTATGATTGAACCGTAAAAGTCTTTCAACACCGTGGGTGTGTCGTGTTTATAATCAAAACTGACCATGACAAATTCAATATCATTTCTATCTTTATATGCTTTGGCCAAGTAGTCATTTTTGATTACCACGGCAGGACACATGTTCGGCATGGGACACCGTGTAAAAATGAAAGACAAAAACCGGTATTTCCCATCAGAATCGGACAGGCGCACCAATGAACTGTCCAAATCTAATAAAGCTACATTATCAATAATTTCGCCTATACCTCGTTCTGAATAGTTTTCATCTTCAAAAAAATCATCGTCAGCTTCTTTTGGTAGTTTCCCCTTCCCTACAATTTTGAATTTTCTGGCATAAGTAAATGTGTCTGCCAAAACAAATTCAAAATGAACACTATCACCAATCGACAATCCCTTGATCTCTTTAAGATCCACCAAATCAAATGGCATGGTCATGGGCATCATGAGATTGGGGATTGTATCATGTGCAATTGTAATTTTCATAGAATCCGGTTTAATCTCATAGACTGCCCCTTTTACAGGATATACTTTTTCCGGGGCACTGCAATTATATGCGATAAGGGTTGATAAAAATAATATTATCTTTTTCATAGTTAAGATTAGTCAAAAAAAAGGCGGAGTATTTGCTCCGCCTTTTTAATTCATTAAATCGTCTAATTACTTTTTCTTCGGACGAGTAAAAGTAAAATCTTTTGTCGTTTCACCATCACCAACGGTCACAGTTGCAGTTAATGGTTTTTTCTTGAATTTTTCCTGCCAGCAAACCACTTCATAAGACCCAGCTGGAATGCCATCAATGGAGAAATTTCCATTCGAATCTGTAACTGCAAAATAAGGATGATCTGAAACCAAGATCCAAGCTTTCATCCAGGGATGAACATCACATTTAATATAAAATGGTTCTGGTTCAGATTTCGCAAAAGTTGATTTTTTTTCTTTCACTACTTTCGGCATAGCAAAATTAAATTCCTTATTCACATTGGGCCTGGAGTGGATATTATGCATTGTGGCGTCACTGTTTTTGATCAGCAGTGCTTGCCCTGCTAACATACCGAATACATGGGGATTATAAATACAGCCATTTTGATCTAAAACGACAGGATCTGCAGGTGAACCACCAGAATAAGTAACATTCTTTAAATAAACAATTGCCTCTGCCATGGAACCATCCGCTCCCATTTTAAAATTCTCGCTGTAAACTGGGCCGGAGTGAGATCCACCACAAACTGGATCTGCATCCATTTTTAACCGTTTTGATTTCGGAGCTTTTCCATCATATTTCACGTGGCCTTTTAAGGTACCGGCGTCCACAAATGCGATTGCAACAGTCAAGGCAATTCCACTGACGATTAATTTCTTAAGCTTCATGTTATTATTCCTTTGATAATTTGGTTAATTCTGATGTCAAATTTACCAGTTTTCTTTTACAATGGATAGAACATTTAGGCGCATCTTCCTATGAAAAGTTAAAGTTAGTTTAGTATTTTCTGCTCCCATTTTTAACTCGGAGAAAAGAAACTCAAATGTGGATATTTATGATCACTTGTTACTTGCTCATGTTTATTAATTTTATCAACTTAACATTGACAGGAATTAGCGGATATTTTCAATTGGATATGCTAGGTGCAAACCACCCTCGCTTTGCATTGTTTATGATCTTGATCTTTGCAATAACAGAAACAGTAGTAATGTATTTTTTTATTTCTACCGGGAAGGGAATCAAGGAAGCCATTTTAAAAAAGTTGGGAGAAAATGAACTCTGGATACGGGAACGAAAATTAAAAATGAAACTGTTTCCACATCTTATGCTAACGCTTACTTTGGTGGGTGCCGTATTTATTCATGGTGGTGCCGTGGATAACCATATGCCGTCATCCTGGTTACACGGTCCTTTATTCCTCATCGCTTACGGACATCATGTCTGGTCACTCATAATCAAGAATTATGCCTTTAAGGAACAGATCGCTATTATTTCAGAACTAAAACCGGATACTGAATAATGTATTATGGTGCCAAAGGATTGGAACTTCTGGGTATGACAATGATCGGAATTGGCTTTATTGTTAAATTTCCGCGATTGATGGAGCCCAAATTGCTCCTAGCTGGCATTGTTTTTTTTGTGGCAGGTTGGGTAATAGAAAAATATATCCTACAGTGAATTTCATTTCTTTCATTTTGAAATTTATTAGTAAATTGATTAACTAATATTTTTTAAAAAACATGGCAAACACATATAATCATTTCAAAGGAATTCCAGATCTACCGGACATTCCTCGAGAAAAAACAAAACGTCCAAAGCTCATGGCAGTTGTTGATGAAGATAATTGCACAGGTTGTCAAGTGTGTGTGCCGTTTTGCCCCGTGGATTGTATAGAACCAGTAGCAAAGGATAAATATGAAATTCTTATCCCACCGGTTCAGGTTCGTTTTAATGAATGTACCGGTTGTCAAGTTTGCGCCCGTGTATGTACTAAGATGACTTGGGATGCAATACGAATGCTTGGAACGGATGTTTTTGAAAAAAATTATGGTCTAGCAATAGACTGAACGATTCTTAACTAATTTAATTAACATCGGAGAAATCACGTGAGTAATGATTCTCACCACAAAGAGAATTTTTTACAGAAATATATTTTTTCTGTAGACCATAAGATAATTGGCATCCAATATGGGATTACTTCGCTGTTGTTCCTGCTTTTTGGATTTTGCCTGATGATGGTCATGAGATGGCAATTGGCCTACCCAGAAACACCGGTTCCAATTGTCGGTGGCATATTAGGTGAAACAGGTATTCTAATGCCTGAGATCTATAATATGTTGGGCGCTATGCATGGGACGATCATGATCTTCCTAGGTATCGTGCCTTTAGCTGTCGGTGCATTTGGAAACTATATTGTTCCTTTGCAGATTGGTGCACCTGATATGGCATTCCCAAAATTAAATGCTGCCAGTTACTGGTCTTACTTTATTGGTGGGGTGATCATGCTGACAAGTTTCTTCATGCCGGAAGGTGCTGCAAGATCTGGATGGACATCTTATCCACCACTCTCAATCTTTGAAACCGGTCAAACTACATGGCTTATCGGGATGCTCTTTTTAATTACATCTTCCCTGCTTGGATCTATGAATATGATTGTCACCATTGTTCAACTCCGTGCCCCTGGTTTGAGTTGGTTTAGATTGCCCTTTTTTGTTTGGGCACAGTTTGTCACTGCTTTTTTATTGGTCCTTGCTTTCCCACCCCTCGAAGCAGCTGCAGTTCTCCAATTAATGGATCGAGTAGCTCATACAAGTTTTTTCTTGCCCAGCGGATTGGTCTACAGCGGCGCACCCGTTGATGTTTATGGCTCTGGATCTCCCCTTCTTTGGCAGCATTTATTCTGGTTCTTAGCTCACCCGGAAGTATATGTGTTGATTCTTCCTGCCATGGGAATCGTGGGAGAAGTGATTGCTAATAATACACGGAAACCTCTTTGGGGTTATAAATCCTTGGTCTATGCCACCGTATTCCTTGGTTTTATGTCCTTTATCGTTTGGGCACATCATATGTTCCTTACGGGGATGGGACAGGCCATGAGTGCTTTTTTCCAAACAACTACCATGATTATTTCGATTCCATCGGTGGTAATCTTAACTGCGTTCTTCATTTCACTATGGGGAGCATCTATCCGTTTTACAACTCCCATGTTATTTGCGTTGGCATTCTTACCCATGTTTGGGATTGGTGGTTTAACTGGTCTCCCTCTAGGCGTAGGTGCATCGGATATTCATCTTCATGATACCTATTATGTGATTGGTCACTTCCATTATGTAGTAGCACCGGGCACTATCTTCGCCCTTTTTGCAGGGATCTATTATTGGTTCCCTAAAATCACAGGGAGAAAAATGAGTGAAGCTCTGGGGAAACTTCACTTTTGGCCATCACTCATTTTTATGAATGGTATTTTTATGCCCATGTTTATCCAAGGACTTGCCGGCGTTTCTCGCCGTTTGTATGATGGTGGACAACTTTATGCTCATGCTCAGGATGTGCTGCAATGGAATGAGTTTATGTCTATTTCCGCCTTCTGCCTTGCGGCAGCACAGATTCCATTCATTATTAATGTATTTGTTTCCATGTTCAATGGCGAAAAAGTAGATCGAAATCCATGGGGTGCAACGACCATTGAATGGTCAGCACCTTCTCCTCCCGTTCCTCATGCGAATTTTGAAGGTGATGTTGAAGTGTACCGAGGCCCTTATGAGTATAGTGTTCCCGGCGCAGATAAAGATTTCTCACCGCAAACAGAAAAATAAAGGACTCTGACGGTGCAAATTCCATACACAGTTGAAGAAAGACCAGATACAGGTTTAAATAATTCTAAATTGGGAATCTGGGTTTTTCTAGCTTCCGAAATCATGCTTTTTGGCGGATTATTCTCTGCATATGTTTTTTTGAGAATGGCAGCCCCAGTAGGCGATTTTGCCTACTGGGGTTCCAAATTGAGCATCCCTATGGCAACTTTTAATACCTTGGTATTGATTTCGTCGAGTGTAACGATGATCATGTCATGGGCATCTTTGAAAATGAAAGATTTCGAAAAATATAAAATGTATATGGGACTAACTCTCCTGTGCGCATTTATATTTCTTATTGTCAAATACTTTGAATACACTGGAAAATTCCACCATGGGATTTATCCATCATCCAGTACATTCATGGGAATCTATTTTACATTGACTGGTCTACATATGTTGCACATAATCGGTGGTATGATTGTTATGGGCTATTTCTGGTTACCTTTTGGGAATAAAATGTGGCAATCCAATCCTGAACAATTTACGAACAGGATTGAAGTTGCGGGACTTTACTGGCACTTTGTGGATCTTGTATGGATTTTCCTTTTCCCAATTCTTTACTTACTTTAGGGGACAATAATGAGCGATCATGATAACGGACATATCCAAGAGCACATTAAGGTTTATTTAACCGTATTTGGTGCCCTGGCAGCCTTAACACTCTTAACCGTGGCAGTCTCCTACCTGAATGTGTCAACAATAGAAGCCATCTTTTTAGCCTTGGCCATCGCTACAGTGAAAGCCAGCCTGGTGGCGGGATATTTCATGCATCTGATTACTGAAAAACAAACAATTATTTGGATTTTATGCCTGACATTTATCTTTTTCCTTTTTTGCATGTTCATTCCCATGATCACTTCTATTGACCACGCCAGTCTTTCATGATTTCTCTTAAACAATTCCACTTATTTTTTATTGCTGTCTCTATTCTGATCACCGGATACTATGGTGTGTTTGAAATGACTCATCCTTCCAATCCTGGATATATTTCCAATTTGTTGGCAGGAATTTCTTTTTTTGTAGCTCTCGGTCTCATCGCATATAGCTTTTCAGTGATTAAAAAATTCAAACAAATCTGATTCATGAATAAAAATACTCACATAATCATCCTTTTATTCCTCCTTTTATTCATTCCGGAGACAGCTGATGCATGTGCGACATGTTT
>Ga0209089_10004365_pt1 | contig 11813 bp, 10 predicted proteins | sample ArcticOcean_MG_C_FD_187431 | JGI IMG/M metagenome (GOLD analysis project Ga0209089, IMG submission 187431) | Marine microbial communities from western Arctic Ocean - ArcticOcean_MG_CB2_150 (SPAdes) (version 2) | ecosystem: Environmental > Aquatic > Marine > Oceanic | place: Arctic Ocean: Canada...
GTCAGAACAAAGGACAATTTGTCCTCCTGGCTGGCGCAAAACTCGTGCCAAAAGTCTCGAAAATTGTGTGTAAGGGTGAGGGTTGAAACCCCGGGCTATCTGCCTTTGCCCCTCCGGGGCATCAAAACTGTGTAACTTCAAAAAGTGGAAGCCTGGGCGCGGGTTGCGACAGGCACTGTCGTCCGCTCATCCGGTCCACAAAGAGTCCGGCGCAGACACGTCGTTCCCGGATATGATGTCGGCTGACAGACCTGTGCCTCACTCGCGAATTGAGGATACCCGGATGCCGATGCACGACTGGACGCGCGTGTCCGCTGGATCATTCCACGGGTTTCACACGCATTGGATCAGTGAACTGGCACGCGCGCTAAACAATGGGGTTCTGCCAGAACCCTACTATGCGGAACTGGAGCAGGTCGCCGGTGAGACAGGACCCGACGTCCTGACGTTAGACGCAGATTCGGAATGGACCGCGGAAAGTCGTTTGGATTCATTGAAGCAAGCCGGCGCAACCGCCGTCGCGGACGCTCCCCCGGACGTGAGCATCACACAGATCGCGTCCGAGGAAGAACTTTACGCCACGAAGCGGAACCGATTGGCCATTCGACATTCGTCCGGCGACGAACTCGTGGCCTTTGTCGAAATCGTCTCGTCCGGAAACAAGGGAAGCCGCCGAGCGCTCGATCAGTTTCTGGACAAAGCGTATTCCGTGATCAGGCAGGGGGTTCACCTGCTCGTCGTTGATTCCTATCCGCCGGGTCAATTCGATCCGCAGGGGATCCACGGTGCCATCTGGAATGAGATTGATGGGTCTGCGCCATTTTTGCTTCCGGACAACCGAAACCGGACACTCGCCTCATACTGTGCCCGGCCGCAGCCTGAGGCCTATGTTGAACCGCTTGCCGTGGGTACGAACCTGCCGGCGATGCCGTTGTTTCTTGATCCGAACTGGTACGTGAATGTGCCGCTTGAGAGTACGTACGCCGCGGCCTTTGAAGCGATTCCGGCACGCCGTCGTCGCGAGCTGACGGAAGCCCCGGCGTCATAGATCGGCCCTGTTTGGCCGTCTTTCCCCAGTTCAGCGCAGGTCTCCCGACCCCGCCGAATTACGCAGCCGGTTTCCCTGAATCGGCCGTGGGGGCGCTTATTGGCTGTTCCAATGCTGTAATTCGCGAAGTCAGAATGGCCAGTCGCGGATTCCACAGGGTACGGGCTTATCTCCCCGCGAGTTCCGCTGTTATGTTTTCCCGTGATCGCTGTCGATCCGCCTTCCGTCGGGCGTTTCAATCAGGCGTGATGCTCAGGAACTCACTGGTCATGTTCAGGCGGAGATTCAGGAGACTCAGTCATGTCGCACAGCACTCGTCGTGGTTTCCTTCAACATTCGGCCGCTCTTGGATTGGGAGTGAGTCTCGCTGGCGGTCAAAGCAGTCGGGCGTATTCGACCAGTGAGAAAATCAGTGTGGCCTGCATCGGAGTCCGTGGTCGCGGCAACTCGGTCATGCGAAGTTTCGCTGCCGAGCCCGATTGCGAGATCACTCACATTTGCGATGTCCGCAAGTCCGTGCGTGAACAACGCGCCGCCGAGATGAAGCAGCGGACCGGGCGCATGCCGAAGCTCGTCAACGACTACCGCGATCTTCTGACAGACGATTCGATCGACGCGTTCATGGTGGCGACGCCGGATCACTGGCATGCGATGCTCACCATCGAGGGTTGTCTGGCCGGAAAGGACGTCTATGTCGAGAAGCCGGCCAGTCACAACATCCTCGAAGGGAAAACGGCGGTGGCGGCGGCTCGGAAAAAGGACCGCATGGTGCAGATGGGCACGCAGATTCGCAGTGCGACGTTTCTGCAGGAAGCCATCGAGTACGCCCGCAGCGGAGCCATGGGGAAGATCATTTTCGGCCGGGCGTGGGAAACGAGTCGCAACGGAGCTGTCCACCTGCCACAGGACAGCAAGCCCCCGACGGACATCGACTACCACATCTGGCAGGGCCCGGCCCCGGAGCGGGCTTACAACGCCGGCATCGTCGGCAGTGCCTGGCGGTGGCTGTTCGACTACGGCACGGGTGACCTGGGCAACGACGGCGTGCACCGCATCGATTACTGCCGGGCTGTCATGGGACTGGACGGAATGCCTGAAACCATCTCGACGGCCGGCGGGATGCACTTCTTCAAAGACGATCAGCAGTGGCCCGACACGATGATCGTCAATTACGAGTACCCGGGCGCCGTGCTGCAGTATGAAATGCGGCTGTGGTCCCGCCCGAAACTCGACGGCCACGGCGAAGGCGCGAACATCTATGGCGAGAACGGCTGGATGCAGGTCACGAATACATCATGGAAGGCGTACGACGCATCGGGGAAGCTGGTCAAACAGGGCAGCGGCGACGTCGGCCAGCAGGCTCACATCCGCAACTTCCTGGACGCGGTCCGCAGCCGCAAACGCGAGTCGCTCAATCAGGAAATCTATTCAGGCCACGTCAGCACCGCGATGTGCCACGCCGGCAACATCTCGTGGAGAACCGGAAAGAAACTGCGTTTCGACGCCAAGACCGAGACCTTCAACGACGCAGAAGCAAACCAGCTCGTCGGTCGCGAGCACCGCAAAGGTTTCGAGTTGCCGGAAGTATTTTGAAGCTGTCCGCGCTTCACGCGCGGTAATGACTGTTACGGATCGGAACGAGGGCCACTCTTAATCGCCGATCAGTCCGCTCATCTCGATCAGCCAAAATGGACGTCCTCCGCAAACTCCCGCCATGATGTGGCTCGTCTGTTCGACCAAGTTTTCGTCGATCGTGACATCGCCCACGGCATTCAGCATCGGGACTGCTGATTGGTAATATTTGTTCTTGAGCATGCTCTTAGTCCAGGGAACTCCGAATGAATGTGATCAAAGACTTCACGCAGGCTTGGAGCGATCGACTCGGGAATCCGTTGATCCCTGCGATAGCGATTGCCTTGGCGCTGCGAAATTGGGACGCAGGCATATACCTGTTCTCAGACATGGCTCCGGACGAGAAAGTCACGAAGATCACAAATCTCGTGTCGGCTAGCGACATTGGCTGGCCGCTCGGCGTCGCGGTGCTATACGTCGTCGTGGCACCGATAGTGGCAAGGGCTATTGTGATCTGGCGCGAGATCGTCCGGGGGTTCGACGAGGACCAGGTCATAGCTGCACAGACGCGGGCTGACAGCCATCGCGACAAAGACGCGTTCTCAAAAGATGTCCAAGCGTTAGAAGCATGCGGTTTCTCGGTGAAGAGTGCTTATATCGTTGCCTCGGGAGGCATTCGCGACCACAGCCTTTATCGCCTGTCCAAGAAACGCATGACACTTCTCGCGACGCAGGTTCCTGAGATCTGGGACGTTGCAGCCCGTTGGGGAAACATGGTTGCGCGCGCCAACGTTGGGAAAGGTCACGATTACGAGGTGGTCGATGTCTTGCGGAAAACGATGCTGGCCGTATTTCGTTTTCGCCAAGAGCTCACAAACGGGGAACGCAATTCCGCATTGCGCATGGCGTGCGACCCTGCGATGAATCTGTTGGCTCATCGGCTGGGCGACGAATGGAAGACTGAATTGGATGCCATTCTCGATACAGAAGAAGACGAGTCTGCCTGATCTTCTGGAGGATGGCCGCGGTTGTTTGGTGCTTGCAACCGCGGCCACCCGAAACAAGAGAAGCGCGGGTTCGGCGCGGGTTCGGCGCGGGTCTCCCGACCCCGCGGACGGCACGACCGAAGGTCTCCCTGTACGGTGTTCATCCGGTCTAGGACCGGGGACAGATCCCGGGACAGGTCTCCCCAGGTTCAGCGCGGGCCTCCTGCCCCTGCTGGGTTGCAACCCTGAGACAGATCCGGGAGACCTTCGGTCGTGCAGCGGCGGGGTCGGGAGACCCGCGCCGAACCCGGGCGAGCCGCATCGAAACGGGGCAACATGATTCCGGAAGGGCATGGCATGGAGCGTTATCGGATACGTGACGACTGGCCGGTCTACTTTGTCACTCGCGTTCGGCGCGGGTCTCCGGACCCCGCCGACGGCACGACCGAAGGTCTCCCTGTACGGTGTTCATCCGGTCTAGGACCGGGGACAGGTCCGGCTCAGGTCTCCCCAGGTTCTGCGCGGGTCTGCCTGCCCCTGCAGGGTTGAAACCCTGAGACGGATCCGGGAGACCTTCGGTCGTGCAGCGGCGGGGTCGGGAGACCCGCGCCGAACCCGGGTGAGCCGCGCCGAACCCGGGTGAGCCGCGCCGAAACGGGGCAACATGATTCGGGAAGGGCATGGCATGGAGCGTTATCGGATACGTGACGACTGGCCGGTCTACTTTGTCACTTTCAGCGTTGTTGAATGGCTACCGGTCTTTGTCAGTGAAGCGACCTGCCGGATTGTCACCAACAGTTTGACATTCTGTCACCGGAACAAGGGGCTGCGGATCAACGCCTGGGTGATTATGCCGACCCACCTGCACGCCATTGTTGCTGCTGCGGACGGACGCGGTCAGCAGCTCGCCCGAACGATCACGGACTTCCGCAAGTTTACTGGCCGACAGCTGAGTGATTACTGCGACCGCAACATGCCGGCGTGTTTTGGAGCCACGTTCCGGGAAGCGGCCGGCGACGATCGGCAAAGGCAGTTCTGGCAGTCCAGCCGACATCCGGTGACTATCGAGACGGAGAGATTCTGGCGACAGAAGTTCGACTATCTGCATGAGAATCCGTGTCGTAAAGGACTCGTGCGCCGAGCAGCCGATTGGCGTTTTTCGTCCGCTGCGTACTACCTGTCAGACGGCGAGGTGGCGAGCGAAGTGCCTCTGACATGGCTTGAGTGGTGAGGTCGTCACGCAGGTCTCCTGGACCGGACGAAACGCCGCGTGGGTCTCCGCGCTCCCCGGATGTTCTCCGGTGGGATGGCACTGGTGAGCAGTGCTGGCAGCGTGTGCCACTGCAGGTTTCCGTGCCACTCGCCCCCAATTGTGTCTGTTTGTGTCACCGGGGCGGGAGACGCGCGCCGAACGTGCGCGTAACCTGAGAGACGGTCACGGAGTCTCGTCGAACTCTGGACCGAATCCGTCTTCATCGTCGTCTTCGTCGGGCAGGGGGGCGTGTGTTGATTGCCAGACAACTCCGCAAATTTCACGAAAGCCTTCGTCGCGGAGACTGACGTCGATCAGTTCGGGGCTCGCTTCGCAGCATTTCTCCTGCCAGCTTCGTGCCAGGTGCTCGGCATGTTCGGCGTCGTGCGCGAGGACCCCCCACATCGCCACATAGCTCGGCCAGTGATCCTGACCATGCAGACATCCGGGCGACCCGGACCAATCAGAATCGAGCGGTTGCTCGAATTCGCATGTGTAGAAGCTGATCTCTTCCTCAACTTCGCCGACGCGGAAGCGTTCGAAGTAATCGTCTGGAGCGAGGCCGGACAGCAGTGCGAGACGCTCAGCCTGCAGACGGACTGGATCGTCGTCTGAAAGAGCACCCAGCGCGGTGTTGAACAACTCGAACAACCGCAGCAGACCTGATTCCGTCAGGTAGTCGACCTTATGCAGCGGCAGCGTCAGTACCCGCTCTACATTCCTGCGGAGTGCGCTTGAGTCATCCAGAGCTGCCGTCGCGGCCGCTCGGACCATAGCAATCGGGAACGGACAGTCGGGATTCCGCTCAGCTTCACTATCCAGCGTTGTGAGCGCCTCAGCGGCGCGGTCGGATTCGAGCATCGCCAGAGCCCGGTAGTACTGTGTCCACGGTTCTCCGGGTGAGAGTTGTTCGAACTGATCCAGGCACGTGACGGCCAGCGTGTGTTTGTCGAGCGACAATGCCGTCAGACCGGCCTCCCATGCGACTTCCGGGTCTGTGCAGCCTTCGCGCAGACACAGTTCCAGTGCGTTGAGGGCATCACCCCGACGGTCGGTATTCGAGTAAATCTCTGCCAGTCGCAATGCGACGCGTCCGTTGTCGCGGGCAAGCCGGAAGCCTCGGGCGAAGCATCGCTCCGCATCCCCCACGCGGTCTTCGTTGAGGTAGTAGTCCCCCGCTCGGGCGAAGTTGCCGGCCCGTTCGGTGTCCATGTCCAATGACCGACGAAACAGTTCTTCGATTCGTTCTGCATTCGGCAGGCCCGTGTTGTCATCCTCCGCCATGCTCAATAACGAGTGGCCCAGATACGCAACCAGATTCACGACTCCAGCGTCCTGACCAAACGGAGCCAGAAATGCCGACGCCCACGACCACACATCACTCGGAGCATCACCGGCCGGCGACAGCATCCCTGCAACGTGTATCAATCGCGCGGCATCCGAGACATCCGACACATCGCTCGCTCGTACAGACAGGACCTCGCCGAGCAGTTTGCTGACATCACTTCGTTCTTCGGCGGCCTGAAATCTGTTCTGCAGCTCATTGAAGAAGTCGCTGAGCGGAGATGCCGCAGGCTGATCTGTGTCGACGTTCTCAGTTGTGCCCGTGTCATCGAGAGCCGGCTCCGACTCGGTTGCTGTGGCGGTTTCGGAGTCGGTGGCTGGTTTCACAACCGCCGCGAACGGTCCGCACGTCGGTGCGTCGGTGAACGGGACGGGCGCTGGCGGCACGTCGTTGTCCAGCATCGCCTTCAACAGCCGCAGCGTCATCCAGTCGCGGGCGGGCCTGGCCTTCGCTTCGAGTTGCCGGGCCAATGCGTTCACGCGGTCCGCATTCCCGGCCAGCCGATACGTGGCGATCAACTGCAGCCGGACTTCGAACCATGTGTCGAGGCACTTCAGTTGCGTGAGCTTCTGATCCCACTCGCTCAGAATTGTGCTGGCCGTCTCGAAGTCTCCCTGACAGCACGCAGTCACCGCGGCAACACGAGCCCGGTCCAGTTCTCCGCTCGGGTCCTGGTCCTCGGGGACTTCCACCGGTTTTTGTTCGACGGGAATGACCGAAGTTAATTCGCCCAGTTCGTTGTGTCGGCCACTCAGCCACAAAATCGTTTCGATCTGATTCATGGACGACGGCAGCGCGTCCAGCGGCGAGTGGTACGTATCGACAAGACGCAGTCCATTGAGCGCCTGTTCCAAAGCCGCCTCCAGTTGGCCGCTGACCATGAGCAACCGAGCTGTGTCGCGCATTCCCACCCAGCGGCGGTCATTGTCCGAGTCCGTCCGTTGCGTCGATGATACGGTCCTGGCGTGATGCAGCGCCATCTCGATGTCGTCGGACGCTTCGTACACGTCGGTCGCGTATTCGCGAAAGCAGGTCACGCACTCCAGCTTACCCGTGCGACGGCAAACCTGAATGCCGTCATTGATGCAGTCGTGAACGCCGTCCGAGTTGTATCCCTGCCGCTCGGCCACATGCTTCGCCAGGTTGTCGTACGAGCACGACGACATCCAGTGGACGAAGTGATCGTAAGCCTCCTGCGGCAGGTCCGGCTGAATCTGTCGCGCCCTTTCCTCACTCTCCAGCAGAGCGATCGACTCGATGGCGATGTCAGCGCCGAATTCAGGCTCGAACGTCGATTGAGCACAGTTCATCAAATGAAAGTTAGCCCGCAAATACGGCAGGACCCTCTGGAACTGCTTTGCTCGACGACGCAATTCCCGCCCGGCCTGCACAGCGGATCGCATGCGATTCTGCTCGTGCAGCGTTTCAAGCTGGCTTGCCAGTGATTCCAACTGGTCGTCGACGTCCTGCGTTTCATTGTCCATGGCTTGGGTTAGATTCTTCGGTGGAGGCGCTCTTGAATCTCACGCAAAGACGCGAAGTCGCAAAGAAGGGGATTGTAGGCTTTGCGTCTTCGCGCCTTTGCGTGAATCTCTGTTTGGTTGCGGCTTCGCTGCTTTGGGGACTGAGCGGCAATGGATTGCAAAGCACTGGGCTCTAACAGTCCGTTGATAAATGTAGCGGAACGGCGCCAGCCGTCCGTTACGAGCATGATTTCCCTCTGAAAACCGGGCGGCTTACGCCGCTCCGCTACATCGGCGCCAATTCTTCAACGGGTTGCTAAGCACTTGGCCGTTCCCCGGCAGTCTGATCGTGGCTTCATCGCGAATCAACTGCGTCGGCGACGCTGCAGACCAGACATCGTTCCTGTAGATTGCGACGCCTCGCCACAGCCGCTGGTTCCGAAATTACGATGCAATTCGACGCTGCAGGGACGTGAGAAAGAACTCCATGACAAACTGGTCACGCCGCATCCCGTTTCAGGTGGATATCGCGGGCATCATCGAAATCATGGGTTCTTCGCTGTACAGCCGCGTGGACACTCCGATCCGCGAGCTGATCCAGAATGCACACGACGCCGTCATGCGTCGCCGTGCCGCGGATATTTCGTTCCGCGGCCGCATCGACATCCGTCAGGACGCCGAGCAGCACACGTTGCAGTTCAGTGACGACGGCGTCGGGCTTTCTCCCGAAGAGGCCGAACGATACCTGAGCACGCTGGGTGTCGGTGTCACGGGTCTGATTAAACGCGGTTCGGCTATTCCGACTCAGACAGAGCGGTCGGACTCGGGCAATCTGATTGGTCAATTCGGGATCGGGCTGTTCAGCGCATTCATGCTGGCCGAACGCATGGTTGTCGAGAGCCGACGCGCCGACGCGGACGAAGGCGTACGTTGGGAAGCCGGAGCCGGCACGGAGATCGAAATCTCCGGCACTGACCGTGAGGAATCAGGCACGACGGTCACCCTGTTCCTGAAGCCGCCATTCCATGTACTGGCCGAGCAGGAAGAACCGATCGAGCAGGCCGTCAAGGAATTCGCGGACTTCCTGACCGTGCCGATTCACTTCAACGGAGCATCGGCTCGATTGAACGTAATCAACGTCGCATGGTTCGATCCCACGCCGGATCAGGAAGCCATCGAACTGGCCCTCGAAGAGTATTTTGATGAGACACCGCTCGACGTGCTGCCATTGCGGTTCGAACAGCCGGTGTCGGTTTCAGGAGCGTTGTACGTCACCCCGCAGCGTACTCCCGGCTTTGCCGACGACACCGTCGTCACAGTGACGGTTCGGCGGATGGTGATCTCGCGGCGGATCCAGGGGCTGCTGCCGGCGTGGGGCTCGTTCTTCCGCGGCGTACTGGAATTGCAGGACTGCTCACCGACGGCCAGCCGTGAAGATCTGGTGCGTAACGAAGCCTTTGAACTCGTGCGTCAGTCGCTCGAAGAAAAGCTGTACCAGCACATCGAGACGATCGCGGCTGCGGACTCAACCCGGTGGGAATCGATGCTCGCATGGCATCGTTACACATTCGCCGGCGCCGCCCTGAACGACCGCCGCCTGCGCGACCTGCTCCGCAAGTCCTACAAACTGCCGACCTCCCAGGGACAACTGACGTTCGACCAGATTCTGGAGCGCAGCATCGCCGATCCACTGTTCGAATCCGAAGTCGACCGAGTCGTGTGGTACAACACCGACCGCCGACAGGAACGCTGGGTCAATGAGCTGTTCGCCGGCCATGACGTCCCGTGCGTTCACACACTCCGGAGCTTCGAGGAATCGCTGCTGGCCGCAACGATTGCCGACGACAATGCGGCGGGCACGGCCACCGACCTGCGCATCGCCACGTCAAGTGCTCCGGGATTCGCTCAGACAATTCTGTCGATGACGGATCTGGAAGACGCTCCGGACGAGTGGCAGGAGTTCTTCGCTTCAACCGGTGCGAGAATTCAGTGTGCGTCATTCGCATCAGGGCAGCCGGTGATGGCATTCCTCAACGAGCGGTACGAGTTGTCGAAGACCTTCGAAGAGCTGAAGAAAGAAGGCAACATTCCGGCTGGATTCGAACGTCTGATCGATCGGCATTTCGAGCAGGCACCAACGGGTCAGAACGAAATCGTGCTGAACCGAAATCATCGCCTGGTCGCCCGCGCCCTTTCACAGAGTGGACACAGCCCCCTGGCCAGTGTGTTGCGTCTTCTGGTCCTGAATGCGTTGAACTCAGCCGGCGCCTCAGTCCCGCACGAAGCCCGCCGGCTGCAGACAGACGACCTCGACTGGATCGCCGAAGCGCTTTGGGGCCGGGATTGAAATCGCCAGCCACGTTCTCAGAGCGGTTTTCGTGGGCGCAGTCGCCCATCTTTTGACTTTGGCAGTTCGCCGATCAGCTCACCTCCCTGAGCCGTCAACAATGCGCGAACAGTCTTCTGGTCAGTTGCCGCTGGCAGGAATTTGACGAATCCACCGGCCGTTACGAATGCGGGCGGAGTCAGCACGCTGCAGATTCCGTTGTCCGAATCGACAGTCATGTCCATCTCGTCGAACAAAAGGTCTTCCGGTTTCGTCCACGGAATGGGACGGCCGACGAACTCGGCAACGAGCAACGTGCTCGAAGTTCCGTCGGTGGCAAAATCCGTGGGTCGCCCTTCGGCGCCGCTCCACATCGTTTCTTCTCCAACGACTGCCACGTAATTCGTTGCCGTTTCGTTGTCGTCGTCGATCGTGTGAAGCCGATACGTTCTCGGCATCTGACTCAACAGTTCGGCGTTAGTTGGTCCATCCCACGGCTCGGTCAGGTCGAACTGGTCGAACAGTGGTTGCTCACTGAGGTATGGCAGCACGAGAACTCTCCAGCTAAGGAGTGGGCGACCGTTCTCGTCGGCCACATAAGCTGGAGGGAAGTGACCATGAACATCACAGTAGTTGACGACCGCCAACCCGAGTTGCTTCAGGTTTCATCTATCGTTGGAGCGCTGAGCCGCATGTCGAGCGTCCTGGACAGCCCCCTTTAGCCACCAGCCGGCCCCGATCCCGGCAAGGACCGTTGATCCGATGAACGCGCGTCGGGCGATTTTCCTTCGTGATGACCGGGCTGCGGTCGGGTCAGAGTCAGCCGGAATTGGTTCGAGGTCAAGATTGTCCGACATGTCGAAACTCCCGATGAGAATTGAAAACCAACGTTGTTCTCAGTGGATGCTGCGCCCGCTATTTCGCAGCCACCGGTTCTTGAACTGGCACCGGTGTCAGCCCCTGAATCAGCTTGCCGTCAGCGACATTGTAAATCTGCACCTCACCGCTCTTGGTGCCAACCACCACATGCGTACCGTCCAGATTAAGAGCGACGGCATACACCGGAGCCGCGACTCCAGAGATCAGCGCCACACGCTGTCGGGTGGTTGTGTCGTAAACACGAATCTCGCCAAAGGCGCCGGCGATCGCAAGACGTTTCCGGTCGAAGCTTGTTGACATGTCGAGCACCACGCCGGGCTGAGCTTCCATTCCCTTGGCGTACTGAGCGCGTCGCGTATTCGGTCGCGAACTGTTACCGGCTCCGGCAACCTCAACTCCCTGCAGGGCGATCTTGAATTCGAATCCTGTCAATGTCCGGGCTCTGCCTGAAGAGAACGCAAATTCCGCGTTTCCCGCAACGGCACTGATCTGGTTAGCCGACTCGTCCAGAGTCCGCAGCAGTTTTCCAGTTTCGACAGAGGCAACTTTCGTCGACTTGTCGCGTCCGCCGGTCACGATCATCTTGCCATCAGGAGTGAACGTCACATCGGTGACCCAGTCGCTGTGCAGTGGAATCGACCGGACGGGCGCGGCCGCGTCTACCGGTATCAGATACGCCGCACCGTCAGAACCGCCGAGTGCGATCGACGCCGAATCCGGAGCGAATCCACCTCGAAACAGTGTGTCCGTGCCGACTCGTCTGCTGCTCAGCAGCTTCCCGTCGGTTGCGTCATAGAATCGGATTTCCCCGTATTCACCCGGCGAACCACCCGATGCAACGAGCAGCTTTCCATCGGGACTGAACTCGACGTGCGTCAACAGATCGGACTCGGTGGGCAGACGCACGGACAGGGTTTCGAGTGAATCCACATTCGAGAAGAA
>Ga0209089_10004370_pt1 | contig 11807 bp, 8 predicted proteins | sample ArcticOcean_MG_C_FD_187431 | JGI IMG/M metagenome (GOLD analysis project Ga0209089, IMG submission 187431) | Marine microbial communities from western Arctic Ocean - ArcticOcean_MG_CB2_150 (SPAdes) (version 2) | ecosystem: Environmental > Aquatic > Marine > Oceanic | place: Arctic Ocean: Canada...
TATCATCAAGATTATCCAGAATAATTTTTAACGCTTCTTCCCGTTTCATACCTTGATCTTCATCCAATAAAACAGTTTTACCATATTTGTCAAATGTGCCCTTTTTAATCAATAATGCAGTTGGCCGGTTTTCCCCTTTAGCAGTATCAATGCATTTAGATATTTTTGATTTAAAATCTTGGCTGTCTTTTGAAATTATTTCATAGGGTATATCCATCGTGTTCAACAGATCAATTTGGATTTTTCCCTGTTTTAGGTGCTGGGGTTCATCTTTAACTCCTGGTTCTCCCCGCCACCCTATCAAAAGCAGCATGGGGATGGAATACACATCTGGGTCGCACAGTGAAAGCAGGGGATTAATGGCATTTCCCAAACCAGAATTTTGCATGTAAACCAGCGGAATTGACTGTTTTGCCAAATAATGCCCACAAGCTAAGGCAATGGCATTTCCTTCATTAGCGGTGATAATATGCTGCTCTTTTGACATTCTATCATCAACACAGAGGCAAAATTCTTTCAGCAAAGAGTCAGGAACTCCAGTGAATAGCTCAACACCATGTGCGGCTAATTCATTGTAAAATTCTTCCGGATTTATAGCCATCAAATCTGCTAAGGAATGAGGGTGATTATTTCTTTAATAGACATACAATAATCGTTTGAGGCTTCCATCCCGCGACTATTTTCCAATAATGATTTCGCAGTGTTTACCATTGCGGGGTAGGCCGAGCGTAGTAAATGATTGGCATAAATCACCACATTTACACCTAAGTCCATTAATTCATTTTCCGTCATATGAGCATAGGTTGACGGCACAACAATGAGGGGTACTCTTTGATCAAACTTTTTAAATTGATTACAGAATTCAATAATTTCCTTCCCATCTTTATTTTTACTGTGAATCATAATCCCATCTGCACCAGCTTTTATATATGCTTTGCTCCTGAGCAGGGCATCATCCATGCCTTTTTGCAAAATCAAGCTTTCCACTCGTGCAATAATCATAAATTCTTCAGTTACTTGAGATTTTTTTCCTTCATGTATTTTTTGTGAAAAATGCTCTATTGAATCCTGCTCTTGGGGGACAGTGGTTCCAAAAAGTGAATTACGTTTGTCACCAATTTTATCCTCTATGATGATAGCTGAAACACCCAACCTCTCAAGGGTTTTTACACGAAACTTGAAGTGATCAATTCTGCCTCCGGTGTCACCATCAACTATCATTGGCTTGGTTGTAACCTCTAATATTTCCTCAATTGTAGAAAATCGGGATGAAAAATCAACCAGCTCCGTATCAGGTTTTCCTTTAGCTGTCGAGTCAGTGAGGCTGCTTTCCCAAATCCCATCAAATTCAATGGTTCTCCCATCTTTTTGTATCTGAGTTTTTTCAGCAATGAGACCTGTCAACCCATTATGAGCTTCTAATATTCTTACGATAGGTTTCACCCCAATTAACCGTCTAAGTGTTTTCATCCGTTTTCCAGGTGTAATTCCCTGGGCTTTTACAGCGGATATTAAATCGGTGGATGAAATTCCTTTAGTATAATTGGGTTCAATGAGCTTTCCTCCCCATTTAGCCAAGGTGTCAATTACCTGTTGACGCACTTCTTTCTGAACACCTGTTTTCCAATCATCACCATGTACTACAAAATCCGGCTTTAACTTTATTAAATTGGGAACATAATCCAGGGTATTCTGTGGTATCACTTTCTCCACCCCTTTTAAATTTTCCACAATAAGTTTGCGTTCATTGAAGGCTATCAATGGTAAACGTTTATATCCTGCAATGGCTTCATCCGTTAAAAGTCCAATAGTTACTTCACCCAATTTCAACCCTTCATGGATTATATTTAGATGTCCCTGATGAATTAAATCAGCTGACATGCCGATATAGACTATTTTTTCTTTTTTCATTTTATCCAAAATCTGTTAAAAATATATTAATATTCAAGGACGTAAATTAAATAGGCTAATCAAACCGGAACCAATATAATTCTTGCTAAAATATTATAAATAATTAACTCATTGAAAAATGCAATCGGGGAGCAATTATAAAAACTACTCCCCGATATCACCTGAAGGATGGGACCAACCGTCAGGTAGCATGGGACGGACAGGCTAACATTGATTACCAAAAAAAACACCCTCTATTATATATATACGCAATGAAAATCACTAATAGGACAAAAAAGTGAAAATAATTTTTATTAATTTAATTTTATTATCGAGAAAATAATTTTGAATTTTATTATTTGAATGCCTTCTCCGAATGGGAATAAATTTTCAGGTTTTCAAATTAACAATTTTTACAAACTGATCAATTGGAATTCAATTATATATTATTAAGTGGAACCGGGATACTGCTCATCATTTTCCTTTATGATATTGTTCAAAAGAAACATGCCATATTAAGGAATTTCCCAGTAGTGGGGCATCTTCGCTATCTCTTAGAAAAAATCGGACCCGAACTTCGTCAATATTGGGTTGCCAATGACAAAGAAGAAATGCCCTTCACCCGGGCCGAAAGATCATGGGTCTATGCAACATCCAAAAAACAGAATAATAATTTCGGATTTGGTTCATCAGAGCTTATGTACAATACCGGTTATCCGATTCTGAAACATTCTGCTTTCCCTACCCGGGATAAATACGACCCAGATGGCAATCTGTTGAATTCGTCCATGCCCTGCGCCAAACTCATCGGTGCATCCCATAATCGTAAAAATCCTTACCGACCGGAATCCATTGTGAATATCTCAGCCATGTCTTTTGGATCATTAGGGAAAAATGCAGTAGCTGCCCTTAATTTAGGTGCCAAAGAAGCTAATTGTTACCATAATACTGGAGAGGGTGGAATCAGCCCTTACCATAAACTCGGCGGAGATCTAGTCTGGCAAATCGGAACCGGTTATTTTGGCACTCGGGGTGAAGATGGAAAATTTTCAAAGGAGGTATTCAAACAGGTAATTGAAAATAATCCCACGGTAAAAATGGTGGAAATAAAACTTTCGCAGGGAGCCAAACCCGGTAAAGGCGGCATCCTGCCCAAAGATAAAATCACAGAAGAAATCTCTAAAATCAGAGGCATCCCCAGGGATCGGGATTGTATTTCGCCTAATAGTCATAGTGAATTTACCAATGTAACAGAGCTGGTAGAATTTATTGAATCACTCGCTGACATTTCGGGATTACCGGTGGGAATTAAAAGTGCAATCGGTGAATCAAAATTCTGGGAGGATTTAGCAGTCCACATGAAAACAACCCATCAAGGTCCCGATTTTATTACCATTGATGGTGGTGAAGGCGGTACCGGGGCAGCGCCCCTGGCATTTGCAGATCATGTGTCATTGCCATTTAAAATCGGTTTCAAACGGGTCTATAAAATCTTTAAGGACCATGACCTCATCAACGACATTACTTGGATTGGCAGCGCTAAATTAGGCTTTCCTGACAGAGCTGTAGTTGCCTTCGCCATGGGTTGTGATCTGATCAATATTGCCCGTGAATCTATGCTCTCCATTGGCTGCATTCAGGCACAGCAATGTCATACCGGTCATTGCCCCTCAGGTGTTGCCACACACAATGCCTGGCTGATACGAGGTGTAGATGTTCCCACCAAATCGAAGCGGGCGGCCCAGTATCTTAAAGGTCTGCGGAAGGAAATTCTCCAACTCACTTATGCCTGTGGTTATACCCATCCGTGTCAATTTACCGGAAAAGATATTGAAATATCCTCAGGAGTAAATTTGTTTGATCCACTGGAAAAAATTATAGGTTATAAAAAAGTGAATGTGCCAATGACCGATTTGACTAACATTTTACAAAATTAAAGGAATAGAATGACTTCAATTCAACAGAATCTCAACAACATCAGAAAATGGTTAGCGGAAAATGACCTGGATATATTTATCATCCCCCATGCAGATGAGTATTTATCCGAGTATATTCCACCAGAAAATGAACGTCTTGCTTGGGCAACAGGCTTTACCGGATCAGCCGGCATGGCAATTATTTCCAAGGATACTGCCGCTATTTTTGTGGATGGTCGCTATACGGTGCAGGTAAAAGAACAGGTGGACAGCAGCCTCTATAAAATTCTACATATCTCCAATGACCCTTGGATGAAGTGGCTCAAAGACAATCATAAAACCGACGCAACAATTGGCTATGACCCCCGAATGCATCGAGCAAATTGGATAAAAATCACCGAAAAGAAATTAAACGGAACTCTTAAATTGGAAGCAGTTTCCGAGAACCCTATTGATCTGTATTGGGAAAACCGCCCAAAATCCGTTGATGATAAGGCTATTCTTTTGAGTCAGAAATACACAGGGAAATCCAGCCTTAATAAGCGCTTGGAATTAGGAAAGGTGATTGCTGACAATGGCTGTAAGGCCGCATTTATCACCCAATTGGATTCTATCGCTTGGCTTTTGAATATCCGCGGGGTGGATGTACCCTGTAATCCAGTGCTTCTCTCTCATGGTATTCTATATGCTGATGGTGCTTTCGATCTCTTTATTCCTGAAAATAAAATTCCAGATGGATTTCAACACCATGTAGGTGAAAATGTGCAGGTTTTCTCCCCGGATGATATTCAGTCCAGAATAAGTGAATTATCCGGTAATAAAGTTCAATTCGATGCTGCAAATAGTAATGTATGGGCTAAAAACATTCTCTCTAATTCCAACCTGAATATCGTGGAAAAAGATGACCCCTGTACTCTTCCCAAAGCCTGTAAGAATGAGGTAGAAATACAGGGCATGAAAAATTGCCACATTCGGGATGCAGTTGCAGAATGCAATTTTCTGGCTTGGGTAGATAGCGAAGTTGGAAAAGGTAATCTCCATGATGAAGGTATATTAGCCGATAAACTGGATTCTTTAAGAGCCGAGCAGGCTGATTTTCGGGGAATCAGTTTTGGCACCATCTCAGCAGCCGGTAGCAATGCCGCCATGTGCCATTACAGCCATAAAAATTACGACTCCCCTGGTAAACTGGAAATGGACTCCGTCTATTTGGTAGATAGCGGCGGACAGTATTTAGACGGCACAACGGACATCACCCGCACGGTTGCAATTGGATCACCCAGCCCATTCACCAAAAAAACATTCACTTTGGTACTGAAAGGTCATATTGCCCTTGGTGCAGCCCAATTCCCGGAAGGTATCGGCGGTCAGCATCTGGATACATTAGCACGGCAATTCCTTTGGCATGAGGGGCTGGACTTTGACCACGGTACCGGTCATGGAGTGGGCTCCTACTTAAATGTGCATGAAGGTCCCCATCGCATTGGCAAGGGCTCCAATAATGTACCCCTTAAAGAAGGTATGGTGGTGTCCAATGAACCTGGCTATTATGAAGAAGGGCAGTTCGGTATTCGCATTGAAAATCTTGTTTTTGTAAAGCAAAAGGGTGAAGTGAATGGTAAAAAATTATTGGGTTTTGAGAATCTAACCTTTGTCCCTGTTGATACGCGCCTGTTGGATCACTCCATTCTCACCCGGCCTGAAAAAGATTGGCTGAATGTCTACCATCTAGAAGTTTTAGAAAAGGTAGGACCCCTTGTTGATGGGGCAACAAAAAAGTGGCTGGAGAAAGCGGTGCAGAAAGTTTAATTTGAAAATGGTGCCAAAAATTAGAGTTTGGTTGTATGGGCGTGAGCTGTAGAACAGTTTATCCCATTTAACTGTTCCATAGCTTAGATCTGCCTAGTTGGAATGGTAGCTATGGCACAGAGACCATTGCCATCAAGAGGGGATTTTATCTGATTGAATTCCTATAATTAAATTCCGTATTATTTTTTAGCGGACACTTCTGATATTATGTTTTTCACCAATCAGAAAATATCTGTTAATATACTGCTATGATCAAGTACTGACCTTTGTACCTTCACTTGTGTGAACGATATATGCCTTCCCTCCAGCATTTTCAATGGCTGCCGCCACCACTTCAGGATTATCAGGGGCATATACAAACATACAGCCACCGCCGCCAGATCCATTTATTTTCCCTCCAACAGCTCCGGTATCCCGGGCGACGTCCAATAAATGATCTATTTTGGGTGTACTCACATGCAGAATATCTCTAAGAATGGAATGTTCCTCCGTTAATAATTCTCCGATCCCTTCAAAATCCAAGTTAGAGGATTTAAATTCACCCAGAGCATCTATTAAAATATCCCGGTTCCGCACCGTTCCCAATAATAACTCCATTTCTATTGAATTCAAGTATTTCCTGTAATCATTTATTTCCATATACTGAATGGTTTGAAGTGAAAATTCTGGATTCACTTCCTTCATTCGTTGAACGATTTCTATCCTGCTGGTTTTACAGCGGCGGAGATTTTCGTGAGTGTCCTTTTTAACTCTGGAATCTCCTAATACAAATGCCCCAGGCATGGTTTTTAATGTGGTTATGGTAATCTCCGGTTGGGACTCCAGGTAGATGAGGTCTCCCGATGCTGTAGAATATTGGTCCATCATACCGCCAGGTTCATCAAACTCTAAGACTTCAGCCCTATAGGCCAGTTCAGCAATTTTATCTGATGCCCAGTTTATGGGATTGTCTGCAATCTGGGAAAGGAAATGTATCCACCCCACCATAATAGATGATGAACTGGAGCAGCCGGCCTGAATGGGAATTTGGCTGCTTATTTCACATTCAAACCCCGTGGAAAACGAAAGACCTTCATTTATACAAACTTTTAGACCAGATTTGAAATAATCTCTGGGTTTTAGGTAGCTTAAATCAGACAGGGGAAAAGATTCTGATTCCTTTAGGTCAGGTTTATGAATTACAATGCTGTTTCCTGCTTCCTGATTCCTACTTCCTTTTATTTTAGAATACAACGACACCGCCATTGCAATTACAGGTAGCCCTAAATAATCTTGATGCTCGCCAAAGAGGCAGATACGTCCGGGGGTTTTTATTTCCAATTTGGGGACATCATTTTTTCTTCTTAATTACAGCGAGAGTCAACCGGCTCACACAGATTAATTCACCTGATTCATTAGTAATTTCAATATTCCAGACCTGGATTTTTTTACCTATGCGGATGGGAGAAGCTTTGCCGTAAACCCAACCATCCCGGGCTGATTTTAAATGGTTGGCATTAATTTCAATTCCCACAACAGTCTCATTATTTTGATATACCTTAATGCCACCTCCTATACTACCTAATGTCTCTGCTAATGCTACGGAAGCTCCTCCATGAAGTAATCCAAAGGGTTGGATAGTCCGTTCATCCACTGGCATTTTACCGCAGATAAAATCATCACCAATATCGGTAATTTCAATACCAATAGTGGAGGTCATGGTATTTTGAATTCCATCGTTTATTCGTTTAATTTTTTCCTGTTTTTCCATTTATAGCTCCTGGATTATAATTTATATCTCTTTTTTAACCTGAATGCTGCTAAACCACCCATAATAAACAACATACCACCTGACGAAGTGTGTCCATATATTAACTGCCCTGTTCCCAACAAAAAGCCATACACAGCTACACAACCAAGTAGCATAGAAATAATTCCACCTAATACTGACCAACTCTCAGCACTGCCAGGTTCACGAAACTTATTCCAACCAATGCCACCAGGATTTACTTTTTTTACAAATTTCCGCAGTGTTTCTTCATCATCAGGAGGTGTTAGAAACGTTGCTACAATCCAGACGATGGTAGTGAGTATAGCGCCAATGGTTATTTTTTGCCAATCTTCCATTCCAGTATTGATAAAGTTGAAATAATAGGCTATCAGCAGAGAACTTATCATGGCTACTATTTCTGTGTAGGCATTGATACGCCACCAAAACCAACGCAGTATGTAGATGAGTCCCGTGCCAGATCCAATCATGAGTAGCAGGTTAAATGCCTGCCCTGCACTGGTGAGCATCAGACCAAGTCCAGCACCTAAAATGATGGAAATTACCGTAAACATCCTTCCAGCTCGCACCAGTTGTTTTTCCGATGCATCCGGCTTTATAAAACGCTGATAAAAATCATTCACCAGATAACTGGCGCCCAAATTCACCTGGGTGGACATGGTACTCATAAAAGCTGCAATAAGTGATGCTGCTACAAGTCCCAATAAACCTGATGGCAATAGGGTGAGCATAGCCGGATAAGCCACATCATGCCCTAGTTTGTCCGCTGGCAGATTAGGAAATGCAGATTGCAGGTCTGAAAGTTCTGGAAATACCACCAAAGACGCCAATGCAATTAATATCCATGGCCAGGGTCTCAAAGCATAGTGAGCCACGTTGAAAAAAAATGTTGCCCCCACAGCATGAGACTCATTTTTAGCTGAAAACATACGCTGAGCAATATAGCCACCACCACCGGGCTCGGCTCCAGGATAATAACTTGCCCACCACTGTACTGCCAAAGGCACTAATAATACTGGCACCCATACATTTGGATCAGACATATCCGGGACTAATGCCAGCTTATCAACAACATTACTATGTCGCAATAAATTTGAAAGTCCGCCAATTTGGGGTAAACCCAAAATGTACAGCATACCCCAGATTGAGCCGATCATTGCCAGAGTAAATTGGACAAAGTCGGTAATAATGACTGCTTTCAACCCACCCAGAGTAGAATATGCCAAGGTGATGGAGCAGGCAATTGTCAGTGTCAGCCAGCCGGGCAATCCCAATACAATTTCACCAAATTTTATGGCTGCCAGACTTACTGCCCCCATGACCAACACATTAAAGACCAGCCCCAGATAAAGCGCACGAAAGCCTCTGAGAAAAGCCGCTGCTTTGCCGCTATAACGCAGCTCATAAAACTCAATATCGGTGAGCACACCAGAACGGTGCCATAGTTTGGCATACACAAAAACTGTTAACATTCCAGTAAGCAAAAAAGCCCACCAAACCCAGTTGCCGGAAACACCATTTTGCCGAACAAGGTCCGTCACCAAATTGGGAGTATCAGTAGAAAAAGTAGTAGCTACCATAGAAACACCTAATAGCCACCAAGGCATGTTTCGACCTGCCAGAAAAAATGAACGGGTATCTTTCCCGGCCTGTTTAGATGCCCAGATTCCTACCCCTAAAGAAAGTAGAAAATAAGCTCCTACAATTGTCCAGTCTAAGGAAGATAATATCATATTACATTTCGTCCGTTAAGCCGAAATTGGGCTGATTGGTTTTCCATTTTCCTTTAGTAAAATCCGGGATTTCAACTGATGCAGAATTGTTTGCAATTGATTTTTCTGACAATGGACAAATAACGGACATACTCACTGCATCATAGACATCAATGGGCGGCTGTACATTGTGTTTTATGGATTCAATAAATGCCCGAAGAATGAAGAAGTCCATACCTCCATGTCCAGACCCTGATGCCTGATTTTCAAAGCGCTTCCATAATTGATGGTCAAATTCTTGCATATATGCTTCGTCGGATTCCCACAGATGTTCTTCCGGACTCCTGCTTTCAATATAGATGGAATCATTATCTCTCATCCATATCCCTTTAGTTCCTTGCACCCTAAAATTCAGACTATAGGGTCGTGGAGAATTGGTATCATGGCTTAGCATAATAGTCTGACCATTGGCACATTTAATCACCGTAGTAACAATATCACCCAGCTTGAAATCGACCTTGGCATTGGGATGATCTTTACCTCCCAGTTTTACAATATAATTATGTAGTCCCCTACTTTGGGTAGCAGTAGAGGTTAAATGAATCATTCTATTACCACGGTTAATATCCAGCATAGTGCTCACCGGACCCAGTCCATGAGTAGGATACAGGTCGCCATTACGATTTACGGAGTGTTTAGTTCGCCACTTGGATTCGCTATAACCATTTTTACCAAATTCTATCCCACCGCCGTAAGGCTGTTTACCATCGTTGAATTTCACATGTCGCAAATCATGCTGATATCCACCTTGGCAATGCAGAAGTTCACCGAATAAACCCTGCCGCACCATATTCAGTACTGCCATGACATCCCGACGGTAACATACATTTTCCATGATCATACAGAACTTTCCGGTATTCTCAGATGTTTTCACTAATGACCAGCAATCATCAACCGTTAAAGCTGCAGGAACTTCTGTTCCCACATGCTTTCCAGCTTTCATGGTAGCAAGAGACATTTCTGCATGCCATTCCCAGGGAGTAGCAATATAGACACCATCTAATTTTTCATTGGCAACCATATTGCGGAAATCTTCATCGCCATTTTTATACACCTTGGGTTCCGGTTTCCCGGCATCCTTCAGTATTTTCAAGGCAGATGCAATCATTTCATCATCAATATCACAGATAACCGGAATATCCACTTCGGGATATTTAGCCGCCAGCCAAAGAACCCATTGACCTCTCATTCCCGTTCCTATAAATCCCAATTTGATGCGTTTATTAGTAACATTATCACCGAATGCTAATTTTGGTAAAATAGCAGTACCAATTCCGGCTACTACTGAAGATTGAATAAATTTTTTACGTTTCATGATTTTCCCTGAATTTGATGGTTGAAAAATACCAGCTTTATAATGATTAATTGAAGTACGAATTAAATAAATATTAATCATCATCGATATTTTTTATCTTTTCAAGAAGTTTCATATATGATTAATTGTATATTACACGTCTAGTATTAATTTATATTTCAATTTTTATACCCGGATATTACTATGGCAGATCAATCAAAATTTATATGGTTTAACGGAGAAATCATCCCCTGGGAGGATGCAAATATTCATGTGATGTCACATGTTCTTCATTACGGAAGTGCCGTATTTGAAGGAATAAAGTGTTATAACTCAGAAAACGGTCCTGCAATATTCAGATTGGAAGATCATATAAAACGTCTGTTTATATCCGGCGAGAAATATGGGCTTGTTATTCCTTATACTGTAAATGAATTAACCAAGGCTTGTGTTGAAATTGTAGCTGTGAATGATTTTGAAAATTGCTATATCCGACCCATCGCATTTTATGGTTACGATACCTTGGGGGTTCATCCAAAGGATTGTCCCGTTGAAGTGGCAATTGCCAGTTTTTTTTGGGGTGCATATTTAGGAGAAGATGGAGTTCAAAATGGTGTAAATATCACCGTTTCCCCCTGGAAAAGACTATCTTTAGAAGCATTCCCTACCTCCGCAAAAGCTTCTGGTCAATATTTAAACTCGATGCTTGCCGTGCAGGATGCGCGTGAACGTGGCTACGATGAGGCTCTGCTTTTAAATCAGAATGGTAATATTGCAGAAGGTTCCGGGCAAAACATTTTTATTGTAAAAGATAATAAAGTAATTACAAATGGTGAAAATGCCTCTATTCTTATGGGAATTACCCGCGAGACTATCATTCAACTAAGCAAAGATATGGGAATTGAAGTCCAAATTATAGATATTACCCAAGAAATGCTTTTAAATGCAGACGAAGCCTTTTTTACAGGAACGGCATCCGAGATCACCCCTATCGCCTCAATTGATGATGTTCCCTTTGGTGATGGCACACCAGGACAAATTACGCTCCAATTAAAGGAAAAATATTTAAATATCATTCACGGCAGGGATAGTCAATATAAAAATTGGCTTACCCTGATTAAGCATGAGAATGTATTAGATCCCATAGTAACTGAATAATAATTTCTAATTAAATATCTTTTTAACATATTAGGGAAATTGATGTAATCGTAGGTTTATTTAAAGTTATTAATTTTTTTTTATAGTCCCTACCACTTAATTAATCAAAAATAGCCTTCCTAAAACCGCTCTAAGTTTTGAATATAATTAGATTGTTTAATTAGATTGTTTAATTATAATTTTTTTATCTTTTGGTGATA
>Ga0209089_10004371_pt1 | contig 11806 bp, 11 predicted proteins | sample ArcticOcean_MG_C_FD_187431 | JGI IMG/M metagenome (GOLD analysis project Ga0209089, IMG submission 187431) | Marine microbial communities from western Arctic Ocean - ArcticOcean_MG_CB2_150 (SPAdes) (version 2) | ecosystem: Environmental > Aquatic > Marine > Oceanic | place: Arctic Ocean: Canada...
CAATAACCTTAATATGAGGTGCATAATGATTAATATAGCTTGCAATGCCTGAGATAAGCCCCCCACCGCCAACAGGTGCAAAAACAAAGTCTATTTGATCAAGCTGAGATAAAATTTCTTTGGCAACTGTTGCTTGGCCTGCAATAACATCAAAATCATCATAAGGGCTAATGAAGCTTAAATCTTGCTCAGACACTAACTTTTTGGCATGAAGAAAAGCGTCATCATAGACATCTCCATGGAGAATTACTTCAGCGCCCAAATCTCTAACCGCTTGCACTTTAATATTAGGCGTACTAGTTGGCATAACAATAGTTGCTTTTATATTTAATTTACTTGCTCCAAGAGCTACACCTTGCGCATGATTTCCAGCAGAAGAAGCAATCACACCTTTATTTTTTTGAGTGTCACTCATCGTGCTCATTTTTTGATAGGCGCCTCTTAATTTAAAAGAATGAATAATTTGATCATCCTCTCGCTTAAGATAAATTTGATTCTTAAAACGCTTACTTAATTGAACCGCTATTGACAGAGGAGAAACCTTAGCAACATCATATACATTAGAGTTATCTGCCAAGTTAACTATTGAATTCATAAAGCTCCTAAATATAATTTTGAGTAAAGAATTTGCCTTTAAATTTTAGTGTAATAGTATACTCGCTGTGGGGTTTTTAGATATAGTGGTCTAGCAAAATAGGCACTAATAAAATTAATTAAAACCTTAAAAAAAAATCCTGATTTTAATAAAAACCCATGAGCATCAGTTCTTAGAGACATAGTTCATAAATTTAAATAGGTCAATTTGAAAAAAATCATTGCTATTTTAAGCAATTTTTGGTAAAAACTACCTTTTTTTACAAACTAACTCAAATGACTACAGAACCAAATTTTGATGAAATCCCTGCCTACATTCCAAAAAAGAGTGAAGACTTTATGTCATCCGGTCAACTTGAGCACTTTATCCACAAGCTTAATGTTTGGAGAGAGCAATTAGTTTACGAAGCGGAAACTACCATTAATCATATTCAAGAAGACTCTGCGCCTGTTGCTGATATTAATGACAGAGCTACTATTGAAGAAGAGTTTGCTCTTGAGTTAAGAACAAGAGACCGTGAAAGAAAGCTTATCAATAAAATTGATAAGACACTTCATTTGATTGATACCGGAGACTATGGATACTGCAAAACTTGTGGTATCGAAATTGCTCTTAATCGCTTAGAGGCTCGTCCAACTGCTGATCAGTGTATTGATTGCAAGACAGTAGAAGAAAGAAAAGAGATTTAATAAATCTTTAGAAGTGCTTATATGATTGGCCTTGGCCATCATAGCCTTTAATTTTTAGATCCTTTGAATCATTAATAACGCCTATCTTTGTAATTTTAATTTTACAAAATTCAGCTATATTTATTATTTCTGAATAAAAATTTTCAGGCGCTGTAAAGCATAACTCATAGTCATCACCTCCACAAAGTGGTAAAGCCCAATCATCATTACTCTCAATATACTTAATCATTGATTGGCTTAAGGGTAGCTCTTGAATGTCAACCATTGCTCCTACTTTTGATGCTTTGATGATATGAGATAGATCTTGCTCAAGCCCATCAGATATATCGATACATGAGTTCGCTATCCCCTTCAAAGCAGAACCGAGCTCTATTCTTGGTATGGGTCTATTAAGCTTTATCAGTTCAGCTTTATGGGGCCTCTCACCTGCATTAATTTTCTTAAGACAGAGCGCAGCATCGCCTATCTCACCTGAAACATATATATTGTCACCATTTCTAGCGCCTGATCTCTTGATCGCTTTTGATTTTTCAACAACCCCCATCATAGTGATAGTGATATTAAGAGGGCCTCTAGTTGTGTCACCCCCAATTAAGCTAACATTATATTTTTTAGATGTTTGTTTAAGAGACTGAGAAAATTGTTTAAGCCAAATCTCGTCTAATTTTGGAAGCGTTAGCGCAAGAGTAAAACACTTTGCCGTTGCACCCATTGCAGCAATATCACTTAAATTAACTGCTAATGATTTATATGCAATATCTTCTGGAGAGTCGTTTTTAAAAAAGTGAACACCTTCTGAAAGCGTGTCTGTTGTAGTAACTAATTGATAACCTGAATCAAGATTAAAAATAGCAGCGTCATCACCAATTCCTAATTCAATGCCGGGGTCGCTTAATGGCCAATTAAAGTAATTTTGTATTAATTCAAACTCATTCATATCTTTAATTACTTAAGGCCTCTAAGTGGGCTTTAATGCATTCTGAGAGCGCTTGAAGATCATAACCACCTTCAAGAAAAGAGATGACCCTGCCATTGCTGTGTCGCATAGCAATCTCAACAATACTTTGTGTTATGGTGAAATAGTCTTCAGACTCTAAGTTGACTCCAGCTAAAGGGTCTCTTTTGTGCGCATCAAAGCCAGCAGAAATAATAATTACTTCGGGCTTAAACAAGTCAACATTTTTTAAAATTTTAGTTGAAAATATTTCCATAAATTGGTCCCTAGTTACGTCAGAAGATATCGGTGCATTAAATATATTTCCTACTCCAGTCTCCGACTCCAGACCAGTTCCAGGAAATAAAGGATGCTGATGTATCGATCCGTAAAAGACACTTTTATCCGTGTAAAAAATTTCTTGGGTGCCGTTTCCATGGTGCACATCAAAATCAATAATGGCTACTTTTTTGAGATTAAATTTATTCTGTAAATACCTAGCAGTAACAGCAGCATTATTTACAAAACAGAAGCCATTTGCCCTAGTTGTTTCTGCGTGATGGCCTGGCGGACGAACTGCACAAAACAGTCTTTTTGTTACTCCATTCATCAATTCATTTGCTGACTGAATTCCTGCGCCACAGGCTCTCAGTATCGCCTCTTTACTTTGAGAACAAAGAACAGTATCGGCATATGGTTCTTTCTCGACCCCAACAAGTCCAGAGCTTGGAACCATAGAAAAGAGTTCGTCTAAATAGGTCTGGGGGTGAACAAGATTTATAGTCTTAAAGTCAGCTAATGGCGCCTCTTTAAGAGAGATATTAAGCTCATCAATATTTTTAATTGAATCAAGGATAACCTCTAAGCGCTCTTTTCTCTCAGGATGGTTTTCACCATTATCTTTTGCAATGCAGTCTGAATGAGAGAAAACCGTTATACCTTCCATTGAAAATCTACATATATGCGTTTTCTTTATGCGAATGATCCGTTGCATCAAGAACAGCAGATATTTCTGGATATAAATCTTTAAGTTGCTTCTCTACTCCATCCTTAAGGGTCATATTCACCGAACTACAGCCTTGGCAACCGCCACCAAAATTCAAGACTACTTCTTTTTTCTCAGTTATTTCAACAAGGTCAACAAAGCCGCCGTGTGATGCTAGGCTTGGGTTAACCTCTGTCACAATAGTAAAGAGGACTTTTTCCTCAAGAGGGGCGTCATCTTTAGGCGCCTCACCTTTGGCATTGGGAGCAGTGATAGTAAGTTTTTTATTGGTGCCATCTAGCTTTAATGCAACATTTGAGTCGCTTAAATATTGATTATTAGATTCATCAATAAAAGCGCTAAAACCCACAAAAGGAAATTCGTTATAGCTATCAGGAAGGTCGCTCTTGATGCAGAAGTTAAATGTCACAGTTGCAACCGGAGTGCCTGCTTTTTCAACGTCAACTTTTAAACCAAGGTCTTTCTCATCTTGTTGCTCAAATAGGTCAGCAACATAAATTTCCGCTTCTTCAGTAATACTAAACATTTGGCCTCCTAAAGACAATATTATCAATTAAGCGAGTATCGCCTAACCTTATAGCAGATATTATAATAATTTCTGCAGTGTTAGTAACGATTTGTGTAAGGTTATTTGCATTTAGAACCTCAAGATACTCAACTTCAAAGTCAACACTTAGTTTAGATAAAGCTTTCTGCTTAACCAATTCGATCGAGTCGCCCTGCTCTATAGAGGCCTTTGCCTTGCTAAGCTGCTTATAAAAAAGTGGCGCTTTTTTACGATTTTTAATACTTAAATACTGGTTTCTAGTGCTCATTGCTAAGTTATCACTCTCTCTTTGAGTTGCAACCGACTCAATGGATACGCTTAAATCAACATTTTTAACAAGAGACTTAATAATTAAAAGCTGCTGATAATCCTTTTCACCAAAAACCGAATAATCTGGCTTAACAATATCAAACAGGCGTTTTACGACTTGAGCAACGCCATTAAAGTGAAAGGGTCGAAAAGCGCCACAAAGTATTTGTCCCATTGGGCCCACCTCATAATTTAACAAGGTTCCATTTGGATAAATTTCATTTTTAGAGGGAATAAATAAGATATCAATGCCTCTATCAACTAGAAGAGCCTTATCATTAGTAAAATTTTTGGGATAAGACTCAAAGTCCTCACCCTTAGAAAACTGAGTGGGATTGACAAAAATACTTACAACTACAACATCAGCCAACGCTTGAGCCTTTTCAACTAGCTTTAGATGACCATCATGAAGCCCACCCATAGTAGGTACCAACGCAACTTTTTTATGATTATTTTTATAGCTCTCTAAAAAAAATTGAAGATCATCAGAACTTTCAAAAATTTTCATTAATAACTCTCACTTTCGGCAGGAAAATTTCCTTGTTTAACCTCCAAAACAAAAGCTTTTACTGCTGCAGTAATGGTGTTTTCTGAATTCAAGAAATTACGAACAAATCTTGGCTGCTTACCCAGAGAAATACCTAACATATCGTAACTAACCAGAACCTGGCCATCGCACTCTTTACCGGCCCCAATTCCAATTGTTGGTATTGTTACTGAATTAGTTATTGATTTCGCTAAATTACTTGGAACACACTCAAGCACTAAAATGCTTACGCCTAAGGAGTCGAGTATCTTTGCATTATCTAGAATTATTTGAGCAGAATCCTTATCTCGGCCCTGAACCTTATAGCCACTTGAATCGACAACCAATTGCGGCTGTAAACCTAGATGGCCACAAACATTAATGTCATTGGAAACTAGAGCTTTAATAACCTCTGTATTTTCGCTTCCACCCTCTAACTTAACCATATTTGCGCCATTATTAATCAATTCTTTTGCGTTAGCTAAGGCAGTTTGAGCATTTTCATAACTATGAAAAGGCATATCCGCGATAACTAATGCTTGCTTGCAAGCTTTTGCTACAATTTCAGTATGATAAAGCATATCTTTCATGGATACAGATCGCGTATTTTCAGCGCCCTGAATAACCATTCCAAGAGAGTCACCAATTAAAATAATATCAACACCTGCACTATCAATAAGTTTAGCCATTGAAGCATCATATGCTGTCAGGCAGGCAATTTTTTGACCATTTTCTTTAAAAATATTTAACTCAGAGTGCTTCATAGTTTTTTTACGTCTGACTTATTAATTCTATTTAACAAGGTCTTTATTGGCCCTAACAAAGGAATCTTTACCGTAGGATCTATCTCAAATAATGGCACTAAAACAAAGGCTCTGTTTATTGCTTCAGGATGCGGAATAGTCAATCTTTTATTTGAAATAACCTGCTCTCCATAAAGAAGTATATCTAAATCAATCGTCCTTGAACCCCATTTTACTTCTCTAACCCTTTGCTGACTCTCTTCAATTTCTTGACAAAGATCTAATAAATCAATAGCGCTTAGTTTAGTTTCAATCTTACATACTGCATTAATATAGTTTGGTCCAGGAATATCTAAAAGAGGTTTGGACTCATACAAACTTGAGGCAGTCATTAGCTCAGTTCCATTATTGTCATTCAGAGCAGCAAGCGCTCTTTTAATTTGAGCTTTTGGACCCTTTAAATTTGAACCTAATCCAATATAAGCTAACAATGAACCAAGGTTCCTATATGCTCACCTTGGTGTATCCTTGTTAAAACTTTATCTTCTCGCCCCCAAGCTATATTTGAAAACGTTTTAGATTTTGCAGCTTGCTTTGCAGCCATAACTTTTGAATACATTCCTCCAGAACCTAAAATCCCCCCAGTTTTTCCAGCCACTCGCTCTAACTTCTCATCATCAAAATGAATTTCTTTAATCAAGCTAGCATCTTTATTTAAACGAGGATCGTCATCAAAAACGCCGTGTTGATCTGTCAATATGATTAATCTTTCTGCGCCCAAAAGGTTTGCTACAAGTGCCGCCAAAGTATCATTATCACCAAACTTTATCTCTTCGGTTGCAACTGTATCATTTTCATTGATTACTGGAACTGCACCAAACTTCAGTAAATTATCTAAGGTTGCAGAGATATTTTCAAAATGTTTAGTATTTATAAGGTTGTCTTGAGTCAAAAGTACCTGAGCTGTATGAACATTATGCTTAGCAAATAGATATTCATAAGCCTGGACTAGTCCCATTTGGCCAACAGCAGCTGCAGCTTGAAGTTTATGAATATCGCTAGGCTTATCCTTCCAGCCAAGTCTTTTCATACCTTCAACAATTGAGCCACTTGATACTAAAACAACATCAATATTATGAGACTGCAGTTCTACAATCTGCTCAACCCATTCAGAGATTAAGTTTTTATCAATCCCTTTACCATTATTGGTTAAGAGGGCAGATCCGATTTTAACTACCCAGCACTTATTCTTCTTCATCTTTTTCTTCAATAAGGTCATACAAACCAAAAACCAAGGACTTGCAGCCCATACCATTTAATGCAGATATGTTAAACGCATTACCTTTGTATTTAACTTTTTTAAGAAAATCTTTAATTACCTTGTCTCTTATATCTTCTTGAATAAGGTCAATTTTATTAATAGCAACTAATCTGGGCTTTTCAAAAAGCTCATCATCAAATTTTTTTAATTCAGACTCAATAGTTAAATAGTTAGAAGCAGGATCTGAACCATCAGCTGGCAAGATATCAATCACATGAAGAAGTGCTTTTGCTCTTGAAAGGTGCTTGAGAAATTCAAATCCTAAGCCAACGCCTTCACTTGCTTTTTCAAGCAAACCAGGTATATCAGCCATAACAAAGTGATTATTGCCAGCCTTTACAACTCCAAGGTTTGGATGAAGGGTTGTAAAAGGATAATCAGCCACCTTTGGACGTGCGCCAGAGATTTGCCTGATTAAACTAGATTTTCCAGCATTTGGCATACCCAAAAGCCCGACATCTGCCATTACATTGAGCTCTAACCCAATTTCTCTAACCTCCCCAGGTGTTCCGGGTGACGTTTGCCTAGGTGCACGATTAATTGAAGATTTAAAACGAGCGTTACCTAGTCCATGAAAGCCGCCTTTTGCAACCAAAAGATTTTGTTCATGTAATGTGATTTCACCTATCACTTCGTCCGTTGAAAGGTCAATTATTTTAGTTCCAAGTGGGACTTCAACATATAGATCAACAGCAGACTTCCCTCTACGATCACTTCCCTCTCCAGGCAATCCATTTTTAGCTCTATATAATCGGTTATAACGAAACTCACTTAGAGTATTGAGCCCTTCTTGGCCTCGGAAAAAAATACTACCGCCGTCACCACCGTCACCACCGTCTGGTCCGCCATCTGGAATATATTTTTCGCGACGAAAACTAAGGCAGCCTCTACCACCCTTTCCAGCTTCGACCATTACACTTGCAGAGTCAACAAATCTCATAATTTTTATGATTAATAATTAAATGAATAGCCAAGACCAAAAAAAATGGATCAATCTAAAACAAAATAGATGCAATAGAAGTTAAATGATAAAGCTATAATATCAGTCAATTATTATACCTTTTTTCTTATCGAAAGCCCTCTTCAAGATAAGCAATAGTATTCAAGTTAAATTATTTAATCATAGACTTTAGCTTACTGTTATTTATGAGAAATAAAAGTTCAATTAAACAAAATATAACTAAGTGGTTAAATGAATAGATTTATATATACAGTTTTAATTATTCTAAGTTTGCCATTTGCTCTTTTAAGGATTCTATTAAAAGACACTGAAAGCTCATCTTGGAAACGTAAGCTAAAAAATCAACTAGGTTATGTGCCTAAAACCTCAGGCAAGGTAATTTGGCTTCATTGCGTTTCTGTTGGCGAATTTAATGCGGCTAAGCCTCTAATTGAAAAGATATTTATTAAATTTCCACTCCATCAAGTTGTCATTTCAACAACAACTATTACAGGCTCTGCAGCCGTTGAAAACTTCTATAAAGAACAAGTCATTCATTGTTTTTTTCCTTTTGATATACCCTTCATAATCAATTCATTTGTAAAAAAAATTAATCCTGTTGTCTGCATTCTTTTAGAAACAGAAATTTGGCCAAATTTAATCACTAAGCTTAAAAATAAAAATATCCCAATCATGTTGGTTAATGCTAGGTTATCAGATAGGTCTTTCAAAAAATATAATAAATTCTCATCTAAACTAGTTAGCTCTTCTCTAAACAGGTTAAGCATCATATGTTCTCAAAATGAAAGCTCTTCAAAACGCTTTATCTCACTTGGCGCTAATAATAAAAACATTATTACTACTGGAAGTTTAAAGTTTGATTCCAATGAGTCTACTAATCGAAAAACTGTTCAAGCATTAAAGAATATAACAGGGGATCGAAAAATTGTTGTTTTTGCAAGCACAAGGGAAGGTGAAGAATTACAAATAATCAAAAGCTATCTCGCCCTTAAAAGCAAATTTAGCGCACTTCTTTTAATCATTCCAAGGCATCCAGAAAGATTTAATGAGGTTTTTAATATCGCCAAAGACAATGGTCTTAACGTTAAAAGAAGATCATTGGGTGATCACTGTGAAGAAAATACAGACATATTGATTGGAGATAGTATGGGAGAAATGATGTCTTATTACAGTATAAGTGACATAGCATTTATAGGTGGAAGCCTTTCAAATAATGGTGGCCAAAATATGCTAGAAGCTGCATCATTATCTAAGCCAATCATTTTTGGTCCAAGCCTATTTAACTTTGAAGAAATTTCGAAGAAGCTTTTAGATGATGAATCTGCTATAAAGGTTAATAGCAGTGATGAACTAATGAAAAGTATTTCTGATCTACTTTTAGATGATGAAAAGAGAAAATTAATTGGGCAGAGAGCAAGAGCTACTTTTGAAAATAATCGCGGCGCTGTAGCTAAAGTATTTAAAGCAATTGCACCGCATATTACAGATATTTAAAAATAATCCTTTAAGCGCCTTCTTTCAAATAGATTTCACTATCATTATCTAAGAACTCTTCAGATTTCTTATCCATTTCAATTTGAATTTCCTGAATTTTTTTAACTTCTTTGGCGTCTAATCCTTTGATGTCTTGAGAAATCTTCATAGAACAAAACTTAGGTCCGCACATAGAGCAAAAGTGCGCCGTTTTTGCGGCTTGTTTTGGAAGAGTTTCATCATGAAAACTTCTCGCAGTATCAGGATCAAGACCAAGATTAAATTGATCTTCCCACCTAAATTCAAAGCGGGCTTTTGAAAGAGCATTGTCTCTGATTTGAGCTCCAGGATGGCCCTTAGCCAGATCAGCGGCATGAGCTGCAATCTTATAAGTAATAATTCCCGTCTTAACGTCATCTTGATTCGGCAGTCCCAAGTGCTCTTTAGGGGTCACATAACAAAGCATTGCACAGCCATACCAGCCTATTTGAGCTGCTCCAATAGCTGAGGTAATATGATCATAGCCAGGAGCTATATCTGTTGTAAGTGGGCCTAGTGTATAAAAAGGCGCCTCTCCACACTCTTCAAGCTGCTTTTCCATATTGTCTTTAATCATATGCATTGGAACATGACCAGGACCCTCAATAAAGGTTTGAACGTCGTGCTTCCAAGCTATTTTTGTTAATTCACCTAATGTTTCAAGTTCACCAAACTGCGCAGCATCATTGGCATCTGCAATGCAACCAGGTCTTAAGCCATCGCCTAAGGAGAAAGTCACATCGTATGCCTTCATGATTTCACAAATATCTTCAAAGTGCGTATAAAGAAAACTCTCAGTATGGTGAGCGAGACACCATTTGGCCATAATTGATCCGCCTCTTGATACAATTCCTGTAACTCTATTCATAGTCAACGGAACATATTTAAGGCGAACACCTGCATGAATAGTAAAGTAGTCAACTCCTTGTTCTGCTTGCTCAATTAGAGTATCTCTAAAAACCTCCCAAGTTAAATCTTCAGCAACACCTTTAACTTTTTCAAGAGCTTGATAGATTGGAACAGTTCCAACAGGAACAGGTGAATTACGAATTATCCACTCACGAGTTTCATGAATATTTTTTCCAGTAGAAAGGTCCATGATAGTGTCAGCACCCCATCGAACTCCCCAAACCATTTTTCCTACCTCTTCATCAATTGAAGATCCTAAGGCTGAATTACCAATATTTCCATTAATTTTCACCAGAAAGTTTCTACCTACAATCATAGGCTCGGTTTCTGGGTGGTTAATATTGTTAGGAATAATTGCACGACCTCGGGCAACCTCATCTCTTACAAACTCAGGGGTAATAATTTTAGGAGTTGAAGCGCCAAAGCTTTCACCTTTGTGCTGCCCAACTTGGTCTTTATACTCTTGCCAAAGACAATTTTCTCTAATGGCAATGTATTCCATTTCTGGAGTAATGATGCCTTTCTTAGCGTAGTGCATCTGAGTAACATTTTTTCCTTTTTTTGCCTTTCTTGGTGCTTTTAAATGCTCAAATCGAAGCTCATCAAGTTTTTTATTATTTAGCCTTTCATTCGAAAATTTTGAGCTGACGCCATCTAGAACTTCAGTGTCATCGCGCTCTTCTATCCAATTAGAGCGGAGTGAGTCAATTCCCTCTCTGTAGCTAATCGTTTTATTGGGATCTGTATATGGACCAGAAGTATCATAAACGTGGATTGGTTCATTTTTTTCAGCAAGGTCACCAATCGTATCAGTGAGTTTAATTTGCCTCATTGGAACCATAATATCGTCACGGGATCCTTTGACATAAATTTTAGTTGAATTGGGAAAAGGCTTAATAAATGCCTCATTAATGCTTGATAGACTAGTAAGAGTTTCGGATGATTGCTTCATTATTGTATAATTTAGTTAAAGTTACTTGAGGAAAGAAAATGTCCATTTTAACTCATCGACCAAGAAGAATGAGAAAACACGAATTTAATCGCTCATTAATTCGTGAAAACACTTTAAATGTAAGCGACCTCATTTATCCATTGTTTATCATTGAGGGTGAAAAGAAAAAAGAAAAAATTGATTCAATGCCTGGAATTGAAAGACTTAGTATTGATCAATTATTGATTGAAGCTAAGGAAATTGTTGATTTAAAAATTCAAGCAATTGCTTTATTTCCAGTAATCTCCCCCGACAAGAAAACACTAGAAGCTGCAGAATCTTACAACCCTGACGGACTTGTTCAAAGAGCAGTAAGAGCGCTTAAAAGAAGTTTTCCGGAACTTGCAGTTATTACAGATGTTGCTCTTGATCCTTTTACAAGTCATGGACTAGATGGCATTATTGATAGTAATGGATACGTCCTTAATGATGAAACAGTTAATATTCTAATTAAACAATCTTTATCTCATGCTCAGGCAGGTGCAGATATTGTCGCTCCTTCTGACATGATGGATGGCAGAATTGGAGCTATACGTTACGCTCTTGAGGAGCAGGGCTATATTCACACAAATATTCTTGCTTACTCCGCCAAATACGCTTCTTCTTTTTATGGTCCTTTTAGGGATGCCGTAGGATCTGCTGAAAACCTAGGTAAATCTGATAAAAAAACTTTTCAGATGGACCCTGGAAATTCTGATGAAGCAATCCGCGAAGTTGAGCTTGATATTTCTGAAGGCGCTGACATGGTTATGATTAAGCCAGG
>Ga0209089_10004373_pt1 | contig 11802 bp, 9 predicted proteins | sample ArcticOcean_MG_C_FD_187431 | JGI IMG/M metagenome (GOLD analysis project Ga0209089, IMG submission 187431) | Marine microbial communities from western Arctic Ocean - ArcticOcean_MG_CB2_150 (SPAdes) (version 2) | ecosystem: Environmental > Aquatic > Marine > Oceanic | place: Arctic Ocean: Canada...
AAATTAGTGACCGTCGATAACGCCATCACGCTGGATGCGAACACTTCGATCGGGTTCGTTGGAGCGGGCCGTCTCGGGACAAGCGTTGCTTTGGCGCTGCAGCGCGCCGGTTACCGGGTGGTTGCTGTTAGCTCCCGTAGCTCGTCGTCTGCCGAGTCGTTTGCCGAGAGCGTTCCCGGCTGTGCGCCGGTGTCCGGTTCGCAAGACGTTGCGGACATAGCCGACGCCGTTTTCATCACAACCCCCGATGCATCGATCGAGCCGGTTGTAGACGGCATCTCGTGGCGCAGCGGCCAGGCGGTCGTCCACTGTTCCGGCGCTCGTCCGTTGAGCGATCTTTCATCGGCCAACGAATCCGGCGCCCGTACCGGTGGATTGCACCCGCTCCAGACCTTTCCGACCAGCGACAGCGCTGATCTCATATCCGGCGCATCCGCCGCGGTCGGGTCGGCCAATCCCGTGTTACTGGACTGGCTAAAGAGTGTCGTCTACGCGCTAGAAGCTAATCCCTTCACGATCCGGGACGAGCACCGAGCCGCCTACCACGCCTCCGCAGTTATGGCCTGTGGCCTCGTTGCTTCCCTGATGGGTCTAGCCGCGGAGGTCTGGTCAGAGATGGGCATTTCTCGTGCCGACGCGCTCGTCGCTTTGAAACCGCTTACGGCCGCCACTGTTAAAGCCGTGGGACGCGAGGGACTCCCGGAAGCGATAACGGGACCGGCCGTGCGAGGCGATGTCGAAACGATCCGCATGCATTTGAACGCTTTCGAAAGCCTGTCCCCGGAGTTGGGCCATGCGTACACGGCGCTCAACTACGACGCTATGTCGCTTTTCGAGGAGCGGGACGGCCTCTCGCCGGAGGCCGCCGTTGAAATTAAGACCTTGCTACGTCAATCACTTCAGGACCACGCAAACGAAAGGCGTTCGTGATGAGAGTTACGACCCGTCAGATTTCTCAGATGAAGCGGCGATCAGAGCGCATCGTCATGGTCACGGCGTACGACGCTCTGTCGGCAGGCGCGGCGGAACGTGCCGGGATCCCGATGGTGCTCGTCGGCGACAGCCTCGGACAGGTGGTGCTCGGGTACGACTCCACGGTTCACGTGTCGATGGACGACATGGTGAGCCACACCGCCGCCGTCGTACGATGCGCGCCTTCACCGCTGATCGTCGCCGACCTGCCATTTCTGAGTTACCAGGTCAGCGAGGAGTTGGCTCTTACCAACGCCGCCCGACTGCTGCAAGAAGGTGGCGCTCAGGCGGTGAAGTTGGAGGGCGGTGTGCCGGTCGCTCCTACGGTGAAACGACTGACCGATTCCGGGATCGCGGTAATGGGCCATGTGGGGTTCACTCCGCAATCGGTGAACCAGCTGGGTGGCTATCGGATGCAAGGCCGTACCGAGGATGCAGCCGCTGAAATTTTGGAGGGCGCGCTGGCGCTACAAGAGGCCGGTGCGTTTGCCGTGGTGCTTGAACTGATGCCTACCGAGGTGGCCGAGACCGTGACGGAACGACTGACCGTGCCAACTATCGGCATCGGCGCGGGGCCTGAGTGCGGCGGCCAGGTGCAGGTGTTTCACGACTTGCTAGGGTTGCTGCCGGACTTTAGGCCGAAACACGCCGGCCGATACGGCGATCTAGCCGGGGTGATCGATGCCGCGCTCGTGAGTTACGCAGAGGATGTTCGTTGCAACAAGTTCCCGACCGAAGCCGAGTCTTTCTCCGTTGGCTCAGGTGGTTCGGGCAGCTCGGACTCCCGGAAGGCTTAGTCGAGATCGCTTCGTGCAGGTAATTAAAACAGTAGCTGCGATGCACGCAGCCCGCGCATCCATGGCGGCCCCGGTCGCTGTTGTTCCCACGCTTGGCGGATTACACGCCGGTCACGAGGCGCTGCTGCACGCAGCCCGAGAACGGGCTGGATCTGTTGTCGCAACACTTTTCCTGAACCCCACACAGTTCGGCGAGAACGAAGACCTTGAGACGTATCCAGCGGATCGCGAGCGTGACCTTGAAATCATGCGAAGCGCGGGCGTGGACGCCGTTTTCGCTCCGTCGGTCGATGAGATGTATCCGCCCGGCGATGCATTCGTCGTCAATCCGGGTCCCATCGGCGATGTCCTTGAAGGAGCGCAGCGCCCGGGCCATTTCCTTGCCGTCGCGGCCGTCGTCGCCAAGCTATTTAACGCAACACGACCCGATCTCGCTTACTTCGGACAGAAGGACGCACAGCAGCTTGAGGTGGTTCGTCGCATGGCGCGAGACCTCAGGTTTGGTATCGAGGTCGTTCCGGTGGAAACGGTGCGGGACGACAACGGGGTGGCGCTAAGCAGTCGGCTCGCATATCTCTCGGAAAACGAACGTGTAGCGTCCGAGATCGTGTACACGTCACTGTGCTCGGCGCGTGACCTCTGGACCGGCGGCGAGCGCGCAGCATCAGCCCTCGAGAGCGCCATACGGGCCGTGATTCAGTCGGAACCGCTCGCTACACTGGAGTACGCCGCTGTCATCGATCCTGAATCATTCGAACCCCACGGTGGACCGATACCCGTTACGGGACCCAATACGGGCGCCCTGGCGCTCGTCGCCGTGAGATTCGGTACCACCAGACTGATCGATAATCTCCGGCTCCCCTGAGTCACGCCCTTGAACTACATCAACAAACTACTCGGATAGCCGGTGAATCCGGTTCCGGCAGGTAAATAACGCATTGCGAATTCTGATCTCTAACGATGACGGCGCGTTCAACCCGGCGCTCTGGGCGCTGGTTGAAGCGGTCAAAGACCTCGGCGACGTCATAGTCTCGGCGCCCGACCGCGACCGCAGCGGGGTTGGCGCAGGGCTGACGCTCAACGATCCGCTACGCGCAAAATTAATCAATTCTCCGGTCTCCGGTGTTGAGGCGTGGGCCGTTGAGGGGACTCCCGGCGATGCCGTAATTCTCGGGCTGAAGCAGTTGTCCAAAGAGCCGATCGACCTTGTGATTTGCGGGATGAACCCCGGCAACAACGTTGGCGCAGATCTGACGGTATCCGGCACGATAGGAGCCGCATTACAGGGCTACCTGAACGGCGTCGCCACTGCTGCGATCTCGGTGGCTCTCCTCGCCGAGTCCGATGACCACGTGATCGGCGCTGCGGTGCACGATCTGGCGAAATCGATGCTCGACCATGTCGCCGCATTAGGCCCGGACGAACCAAAGCCGTTTTTAAACATCAACTTCCCGAAGGTCAGCGATGGACCGTACAAGGGAGCGATGGTCGCCGCGCCAAGCAACCGCACGCCGGGCGCATCGGACGAGGTCGAGACGGAGATCCGCGGCGTCCGAACCATGTACTGGATCAAACGCCCGCCATCAGCATTAAATGCAGCGTCACAGAGCGATCCGGACACGGACGTGTGGGCGATGCGAAACGGCTGGGTATCGGTAACTCCGCTCGATGGTGGTCTGGCTACGATCAGCCCGGAAGGGTTTGCGAACGTGGCAGTCGAGGTGTTGAACCGTTCTGTGAAAGCCAACTCCGGCCAGCAGGCGGATCAAGCCGCCGGCTGACACGGGCTCGCCCAGATTATTTGGGGGCTTATTGGGATCCCCGCGCTGCGTGGAGTCTTTCTGCCCCCTCGGCCATGCCTCTACTTAGCATCTCGACTTCGCTTGAGTAGCAGATGATCTTGGCCCCGGCCTTGATCCACTGCTCGCCCTGCTCGATGGAGCTCACGAGCATCGATACCTGCTTCCCGTGCTTCACAGCGCCTTCAATCAAACACGTCCGGTACTCGTCGATCACCTTTGCCTGGTCCGGCGTGGCAAACACACCTAGCTCCTGCGCAAGGTCTGACGGGCCGAGCGTTACGGCGTCGATCCCCGGGACGCTCATGATCTCGTCCAGGTGATCGAACGACTGCTGCGACTCAAACATGATCGTGACGTGGATCTGCTGGTTGATGAAGTTCTGGGTCTCCCCAAGCGGGCCGTGTTCGTAGTCGGTACCGGGCCCGAACCCGGCCATGCCGCGCAGGCCATCTGGCGCGTAGTGTGATGCGCTGGCGACTTCTTCAGCGATCTCCGGGGTGTCCACCTGCGGGATGTGGAGGCACCACACGCCGGCATCTAGCAATCGAGTGATCCACTCACGGTTGCCCTCCGGGGGTCGCACGGTGATTGGGAAGCCAAGTGCGCGGGAGAGGAGAGCGAAGTTGCCGATCGTCTCCATCGATGGAGTCGAATGTTCGATGTCCACCCGTGCGAAGTCCATTCCGGCCGATTTCATTAACTGGAGGATCGCCGGGTTGCGGACCATGTTGACCCACGAGCCGATCTGCGCCTCGCCTTTAGCCAGGCCCTCTTTCATCGGGTTGGTTCGCATCAAGCACTCCCCTGTTAGGTCTTGGGTTACGTCTGGATTTCGTTGATCCACATCGGCTCCGGCAGTTTAAACCGGTGGGCCGCCCACATGACCGCCACCTTCAGTTGCGCTCGCCGAAAGCCGCGCACTCTCGGCAACTCCGGAATTCCGGGTCACATTCGATTCCTGTGTGCGGCATGGCGCGGCAAATATACTTCAGCGCCGCGGCCTGAGTGAAATCAGGGCGGAATGGCCAGAAGCCCTCATGCCCGAAGCCCATATAAAGGAATCGAACCCGGATGCAAGAAACCCCGAATAAGACCCCGGACAAGATCAGGGCGCCCTATGGATCATGGGAATCGCCTATCACCGCAGAGAACGTGTCAGCGGCCGGGGTGCGCCTCAGCTCCGTATCCGTAGATGGCGATGATGTTTACTGGCTGGAAGGACGGCCACTTGAGGGCGGACGCAGTGTGCTGGTGGTTCGCCACTCGGACGGGCGCATCCAGGACATCACGCCCGATGGCTTTAACGTTCGGACCACGGTGCACGAATACGGCGGCGGCGCTTATCTCGTGCATGACGGCGTCGTTTACTTCTCGAATTTTCAGGATCAGCGACTATATCGACAGTTCGCAGCCGGGCCTCCCGAGCCGATTACGCCTGAGACCGATTCACGGCTGCGCTTCTCCGATGGGCGGATCACTTCGGACGGCACCACTATGTACTGCGTGCGGGAGAGTCATCCTGAAGACGGCGGTGAGGCGGTCAACGAGATCGTTCGCCTGTCGCTGGACGGATCTGGTGAGCAGGCCGTAGTAGCGACAGGACGCGACTTCTATGCGGCGCCGCGGCTCAGCCCGGATGAACGGTCCATCTCCTGGCTGACCTGGGATCACCCGAATATGCCGTGGGACACGTCTTTTCTGGAGATCGCCGATCTGGATGAGGAGGGCGAATCCTCGAATACGCGTTTGGCGGAGGGGCGTGAAGGTGTATCCATCTACCAGCCTGAGTGGGGCCCGGACGGGCGATTGTACTTTGTTTCCGACGAATCATACTGGTGGAATTTATACGCGCTTGGCGATGGAGGCGAGGCCTTACCACTTGCGCCGATGGATGCAGAGTTCGGTCACCCGATGTGGGGCCTCGGCGCATCGACATACGGTTTCTTGCGTGACGGTAGTTTGCTTGCGACGTGGAGCAAGGACGCTATTGCCGGAATGGGCGTCGTTGATCCAAGCGGCGGAGGCGTGACCCCTATCGAGATCTCGTTTACGTCTCTGGGCGCTTCGTACGGGAACGTGGCGATTCTCGATACAGCCAATGGGCCGCATGTCGTGGGGTTGGGCGCGTCTTCTCGCACCGGCGCAGCTGTGGTCTCCATAAGCATCCCGAGCGGCTCATCTGAGGTCTTGAAGCGCGGAAGCACGGCAGCGGTTGACCCGGGCTACCTGTCGGACGCCGAGCCGATATCGTTCTCCGTAAGCGATGGCCAGACATCGCACGCACTCTGGTATCCGCCTAAAAACCGTGAATTTGACGGGCCATCTGAGGAGAAGCCGCCTCTTGTGGTGATGAGCCACGGCGGGCCTACCTCGCAAACCGACGGCTCGCTGAGCATGGGCATCCAGTTCTGGACGAGTCGGGGCATCGGCGTGGTCGATGTGAACTACCGGGGCAGCTCTGGCTACGGGCGCGCCTATCGCGACGCTCTACAGGGAACATGGGGTCTTTACGATGCCGAGGACTGCATTGCAGCGGCCCGGAATCTGGCAGATCGTGGCCTTGTCGATCCAGCCCGCATGGCGATCCGCGGCGGCAGCGCCGGCGGATACACCACGCTCGTGGCGCTGGCGTTCCACAATGTATTCGCTGCAGGCGCCAGTTACTACGGCGTTGCCGATCTCACGGCGCTCGCCGAGGAAACGCACAAGTTCGAGTCCCGCTACATGGATGGCCTGATTGCTCCATATCCGGAGGGCAAAGACGTATATGACGAGAGGTCAGCGATCAAGCACGTCGATGGCATGTCGGTGCCCCTAATCCTGTTCCAGGGACTCGAAGACAAGGTTGTTCCGCCGGAACAGGCGCGGATGATGGCGGACGCACTGCGCCAGAAGGGCGTCCCATTTGCGCTAATGGAGTTCGAGGGCGAGCAACACGGCTTCCGAAAGGCCGAGAACGCCATCCGAAGTCTCGAGGCAGAACTGTACTTCTATGGTCGAATTATGGGCTTTAAACCGGCGGACGAGATTGGGCCGATGGTAATTGAGGGACTTTAACCCACCCCCAAACTGCAAAACCGTCATTCCCACGCAGGTGGGAATCCAGGCACAGCAATCACGCCGCCACGAGCGCTAAAGACAAGAACCGCTTCTGGAATCCCGACTCCTCGGGAATGACGGGTTGGCTGAGAGCGCGTCGCCCTCGCCTCTACCCACTCATCCCCTCATCCGTCCAGCGTTGAGCAACGTCAATGCAGCGCATAAACTCGACTCCCGGGCGAGAGCGGATGTGTGCGACCAGCTTCTCCAGCACTACGAGACGGGCCAGTCGGCCCGATATGTGCGGGTGCATGGTCAGCATGAATGATCGGTTTAGTCGCACCGCACCATCGAACTCCCACTTCCAGGCTTCGAGAACGACGGGCGGGGTCGACATCGGGGCCGTTCGTCCGGTTACCGGCGCGTAGGTGTAGAACGGCGCGTCATCGAGCGACCAGTGGACGGGCAGTTCGACCATCCGTCCGCCCTCGGCGTCGACGAAGTACGGGATGTCGTTGCCCATGAGGCTTGAGTCGTAGACGAAGCCGCGCTCTTTAAGCAGGTCCAGCGAGTTGGCGCTCAACTCCCACGATGGCGAGCGATAGCCGAGCGGTCGTTGGCCGGTGATCCGCTCCAGGATTCCCAACCCGTGCTCGAGAACCTCGCCCTCTTCGCCGTCGCCTGACAGCGTCGCCGGCGGCTCGTGCCGGTATCCGTGATGGGCGATCTCGTGGCCTCGTCCGACTACATCTCGGACAGTGTCTTCGTGTCGCTCTGCGATCCAACCGGGGATGAAGAACGTTGCCTTGATATCCAGATCGTCGAGCAAATTCAGGATTCGAGGGACGGCTACGTTTGGTCCGAACTCGCCCATCGACATGATGCTCGGGTGGCTCTCAAGGTCGGGATTGCGATTCAGCGTTGCGGACTGTCCGTCCATATCGAACGTGAGCATCGCAACGCACCGGGTATCGTCCGGCCAGATTCCAGTCATATCGTTCTCCCCTGCTTACGCCCGGTCGTACCCATCTCTAAAAACCGGGCTCTAACCGCGTCTTTAGACCCAGCGGGCCGATGCCATAGCCGCCACCGCACCAAGCGCAATCAACGCGTGTAGCTTTTCGAACACACCCGTCCGCATAGCCAGCGACGCAATCCCTGCGGTGTCGGATGCGTCAAGCTTCCGCGCTTTCGACTGAGTGAACCCGGCAAGTCCCCCGAAAAGAAGGGCAACAAACGCCGCTATCATGCCGATCCCGATCGCCCACCCCCAGTTTGTGCTGAACAACTGGCCAAATCCGCGGGCAGGCGTAGCGGAGACAAGCTGGAATCCAACGATGATCGTTATCGCCGCTGATCCGTGCACGATGCGCGCCCAGGACTTGTTGATGGCGGCGGTGACCTTCATTTCCAACTCGGGGCCCAGCGTGCGCAGCCGGGGATTCAAGATGAATGCGGCAAAAAAGGCGCTGCCAACCCACACGACCCCCGGCCCGATATGGAGGATGCGTATTAATACGAGTTCGATGTCCATGAGAACTTTCTAAACCGGTAAGTCGTCTGTTGACCAGTTGGTTCGATATCAAACGGCATTGTATCGGTCAGATTACGGATGCCGCTTGGGCGTAAAGTAGCGCCCCGTATATAAACGACGTGTTCCAGCGCAGGGATTGCAGATGCACGAGCTATTAAGCCTGTCAGCAACACAGATCGCCCGGGCCATTCGTGATCGGGAGGTTTCTTCCGAGGAGATAACCAGCGCCGCGCTTGAGCGCATTGACGAGGTGAATCCAAAGCTAAACGCTGTCGTTGTGCTGGCCGCCGACCGGGCGCTTGACGAGGCTCGTTCACGAGACGCCGAAACGGCGCGTGGTGAGTCGCAAGGTCCGTTACACGGCGTTCCAATCACACTAAAGGACTCGCACGACACCGAGAGCATAGTCACTACCGGAGGCACGACCGGCAGGGCCGGAAAGACGCCCGATGCCGATTCGCCGCCGGTCGCACGTCTTCGAGCGGCCGGCGCGGTGGTGCTTGGCAAGACGAACACGCCCGAGTTCACGATGTCTTTCATCACCGAGAACCTGGTGTACGGCAAGACGAACAACCCCTACGACGTGACTCGTACTCCGGGCGGCAGCAGCGGCGGCGCGGCGGCGATCGTCGCTGCGTGTGGCGCATTTCTTGAACTTGGTTCGGACCTCGGCGGCAGCGTCCGGGTGCCCGCCCACTATTGCGGCATCGCCGGGCTCAAGACGTCGGCCGGTCGGGTTCCGCGTACCGGCCACGCCTTCCCGTGGGGAGGTCCGCTGGATCGTTTCGGGACGATCGGTCCACTGGCCAGGCGCGTCGAAGACTTGAAGCTCGCGTTGCCGATTATTTCCGGCCCGGACTGGATCGACCCCTTCGTGGAGCCGATGCCGATCCGTAATCCTGACGAGGTGAACATCGCCGGGTTACGTGTAGCCTTCTTCATCGATAACACGTTGCAAACGCCTACACATGAGGTTCAGGAGACCGTCAATTCCGCTGCGATGGTGATTGCGAACGCGGGAGCTTCTGTGGAAGGCAATCGACCCGGGGCTGTCGCACGAGCCTCTGAGCTTGCGTCGCGTTCTTTTGGCGCTGATGGCGGCTACCTCTCTCGCAAACTCCTGTCAGAGGCAGGCACATCTGAGCCTTCACGATTCCTGGCAAAACGCGCTTCCGGCCCACCGAAAGATGGCCTATCGGTCGAGGAATGGGCAGCTTTGATCCATGAGGTGGACGCCGTGCGAAGTGAAATGCTTGGCTTCATGAAAGATTACGATGCCATCATCTGCCCGGTGGCTGCGCAACCGGCGCCAACGCACGAGAACGCCGAAGGGCTGAGCTACACCTACACTCAGGCCCACAACCTGAGCGGTCTGCCGGGAGCGGTGGTGCGCGGAGGCACGTCCCCCGAGGGCATGCCGATCGGTGTCCAGATCGTCGCGCAGCCGTGGCGGGAGGACGTTGCTCTGGCTTTGGCGGCCGTAATCGAGGAAGCCACCGGCGGCTGGCAAGCGCCAGCTCTCTAGACGTTCATCGCGACCCTTCCCTCAGGAAATCAAACAAAGGAACTTCACATGGACAGCTTGCTCAGCGCATCCGCTACCGAAATCGCCGAGATGATCCGCTCAAAGCGGATTTCGTCCGTCGAGGTCGTTACGGCGAACCTGGAACGCATCAAGGCGGTCAATCCTGACCTGAACGCCGTCGTGCAACTGTGCGAAGAGCGAGCGCTTTCCGAGGCCGCCGCATGTGACGCTGAGCTGGCCCGTGGCGAAAACCGGGGGTCGCTGCACGGGGTGCCGTTCACGCTGAAGGACTCGCATGACACCGAGGGGATCATCTCCACCGGGGGAACGACCGGCCGATCCGAGTTCATCCCGGATGTCGATTCGCCGCCGGCAGCACGATTACGAGCGGCAGGAGGCGTCCTTCTCGGAAAGACGAACACCCCGGAACTGACCGTCGGCGGGGTCACCGACAACCTGATCTACGGCCAGACGAACAACCCGTACGATCTGTCGCGAACACCCGGCGGCAGCAGCGGCGGGGCGGCGGCCATCGTCGCCGCTGGCGGGTCGCCCCTCGATCTTGGCAGCGACACGGGCGGCAGTATTCGAGGCCCCGCGAACTACTGCGGGATCGCCGGCCTCAAACCAACTTCGGGAAGAGTGCCAAGGACAGGGCACATCGTTCCGCCTGGTGGTCTTAGAGACGCTTTTACGACTATCGGGCCGCTCACGCGCCGGGTCGAGGACCTGTCTCTGACCTTCCCTTTGATCGCCGGAACTGACATGCGAGATCCGTACATCGTCGATATGCCGATCCTCGATCCGGCCGATCTCGAGATTTCAGAACTGCGAGTGGCGACGTACGACGATAACGGAACGCTAACGCCGACTCCCGAGGTCATGGCGGGGGTCAAAACTGCTGCGGAGGCGCTTCGTGAGTCTGGAGCGGCCGTCTCTGAGGATCGGCCGCCTGTCATGGTCCAGATGTCCGAGTTGCTCGATGAAACACGGACATCGGACGGGGGCGCGTATTCCCGTGTGTTGCTTGAACTGCACGGCACGACCCGGGTCGGGCCGATCCTGCAAAGAAGGATCGCCGGAAGTGGCGGCGCCCTGGACGCCGACGAGATGGCGCGTGTCCAGGATGAAATGGATCGTTTCCGAACGGAAATGCTGACCTTCATGGACGGGTACGACGCCATCGTCTGCCCCGTGTCGGGATTCCCGGCCCCACTGCACGAGGACGCGCAGGCAACAACGGTCGGCGGATACACCCTCGTCTACAACATGACCGGGTGGCCGGTTGTCGTAGTGCGCGTCGGGACTTCACCAGAAGGACTTCCGATAGGCGTACAGGTAGTGGCGCGACCGTGGCGGGAAGACGTGGCACTTGCGCTTGCGAGCGCTATAGAGGCGTCGACCGGAGGCTGGAAAGCGCCGTCGCTTTAGATTTCCGTTAAGTCGGAGCCCGGGTGACAAAGGTTGATCTCACGATGGAACTCCTCCCTCACCCTAACCCTCTCCCGCTGGGAGAGGGGATCCTTGGGACAGCTAGCTGCGGAAACTAGAAGGAGAGATGTTTATGCCCGGCGATATCGCTGATCTCATATTCACTGGCGGCACGGTACACACCGTTGACGCCAACAACACCATTACTGAAGCGGTCGCCGTTTCGGACGGTCGCATTCTGGCTGTTGGATCGGATGCAGACATTCTGGCGACCGCAGGCCCGGGCACCGAGCGCGTGGCGCTGGCGGGTCAATCGCTGCTGCCGGGGATGATCGAGGGTCACGGCCATTTCTCCGGGCTCGGCGCCGTTCAGCGGCAGATCGACTGTAAAGCTCCGGGAATGGGATCTATTGCTGCGCTGGTCGAGGCCGTACGAGAGCGTGCCGAGATGCAGGCGCCGGGAACGTGGATTTACGGCCGTGGTTACAACCAGTCCCGATTAGCTGAGAAGCGACACCCGGGGAGAGCCGATTTCGACGCCGTAGCTCCCAACAACCCGGTGCTGTTTACACGGACTTGCGGCCACATCGTCGCCTTCAACACCAGGGCCATGGAAGAGGTGGGCGTCACCGACAACACACCGGATCCCGATGGCGGCCGGTACGATCGTGACGCGGCGGGCAAGATGACCGGCGTGGCTTA
>Ga0209089_10004375_pt1 | contig 11797 bp, 13 predicted proteins | sample ArcticOcean_MG_C_FD_187431 | JGI IMG/M metagenome (GOLD analysis project Ga0209089, IMG submission 187431) | Marine microbial communities from western Arctic Ocean - ArcticOcean_MG_CB2_150 (SPAdes) (version 2) | ecosystem: Environmental > Aquatic > Marine > Oceanic | place: Arctic Ocean: Canada...
TGAGCGCCTTCATCTATAAGACCTTTCACGATCTTACCGTATGGGGTATTCATTATCTTAGCTTCACCAATAAAATTAGTTCCATCTGGATGAAGTTTAGTTATCATATGACTAACTCTTTCCAAATTAACAGTTGGAGAATCAGGATGTCCTAACTCACCAAAAGCCCTTCTTTTATTGATAAATTCTCTATTATATCTGTTTACTTCTTTTTCAAGTATGCTTTTTTCATAAACACGTCCATTTTTATTTCTAATTTCTGCTTGTAAAAAGATACCTCTAATTTTGTAGTCCTTTTTTCCATTGTTATCTTCTACAATGTACTCTGCATTTTGGACTTCTTCGGATATTAATCTCATTTTCTCCCTCTTGTAGGTTCTAATGTATATTTATAAGAATTTCTATCTAAACTCAACAATAATTGTGTAATTATCGCCTATAGCAAAATCTTTTGTACTTAACAATACATCACCTGTTGGTGTGGTAGCATTGTTTATAATCTCATTTCCAGGTGTTCTTAAATCCCAATGACCATTTCCTGATAGTAAACATATAGTTGAATTGGTTACTCCGTCCCATAATAACTCAACGGCTGACTTATTATTTGACGTATTTACAGAATACCATATCTTACTTAATTTTCTATTACCATCTTCTGTCATAAAAGTTAATGCGCTAGCGTCAACCTTTGTAACCATAGACTCACCTGTTCCATCTGAAACATTGGTTATTTTTACTACGTACTTGATACCAGATGTATCAGCAATTGTTTGTGTTGTTACCGTATCAGCCATCTATTATTCCTCTCCTAATTTCTCTATTATTTCTTCATCAAAATATTGTTCTATTTGTTCTTTTTCTAAACTGTTTAGAGTAGCAACATCATCTAAAGCACTTTCAAATTTTACTACTATATTATCAGCAGTAATATTTTTGTCTTTTTCTATAATTTCAAAAATTTCTCTAACAGCAGACTGCATAACCGGAGGTAATCCTTTATATGCATTGCTGTCAAATAGTTTATTATTTTCCACAATGTCACTAACTCTCAACATAATTTTATGTTTCTGTTGGTGCTTCTGCTGGAGTATCAACCGCTGGAGTATCAACCGCTGGAGTTTCTGGTGCAGCTTGCACCGGCTCAGCAAATGGTTCTGCTATTTCAGGTTTAGTTTCTGCTGATAATTCTTCAGCTGATTTACCTGCTGTACCGTCAACATTTGTGATTGTTCCGTCTCTGTTGAATTGTCCTGGAGTTGCTACTTCAGGTTTTTTATCACTATGAGGTTCTGCAAACATTTTACCAGCTATATCTTGTCTTCTCTGATCTAATGAATCTCCTACTTTTCCTCTTAATGCGTCTTTAAAAGCGTCACCGGCTCCGGCATTATCGCCTGTACCTAATTTATCTATAAAATTTTTTATTTCTTGATTTGGCATGTTTCATTCCTTTCCATTTATTAATAAGTATTTTCACTATCAACAACCTGATTTCCAGGTGATGATATGATTCCTTTATCAACTTCTGTTTTAATTTGTTTATCTATTTTTTCTATGTCTTGAGCTGATTGTTTTAATATATTTTTTCTAACATATTCAACTGAAAAATATTTTCCAACATAGTCTCTTACATCATTTGCTAATGCTACTCTTTCTTTTAACATTTCAGACTGCTTTAATTCTGCAAAGTGACCGTCTTGTAAAAAGTCATAGAATATATTATCTCTAATCATTGGCCATTCTTCTTCAGCAATGATTCCTTTTAATACTAATTGTGTTCTTAAAATATCATTAAACAGTTCAATAAATTTCTTTCTTAATCTTTGAACAAATTTAGTAAATTTTAATTCGTCTCTTGTTATTTCTGTTGATCTTCCTAAATTAAATCCTGTTGAAGCTTCTAATCTACTTGATGGTACATTCAATGATCTATAAAGTTTTGCTCTAAAGTATTCTATGTCTGTAATTTCTCCTAGATTTTGGCCTCCTGGTAATGTAGTAATATCTGTACCTCTACCACCTTCTCTACTTGGTAACCAAAAGTCCTCTAACATTGACATATAGTTTCTATCGTCTCTAATCTCTCCTGTGTTTGCGTCATAGACAAGTTTATTTCTGTATCTTGCCATTACGTCTCTTAAATATTGTTCAGCTTTCATTTTAGGCAAATTACCAACATCAATTTTAAATATTCTTCTTTCAGGTGCTCTTGCTATTCTGTAAATAACAGCAGCGTCTTCAATCATTCTTAATTGATTAACTGGTTTAATTGCTTTATGTAAATATGATAAAACTATATTTTTATTTTGATCTATTAATCCTGACGGACAAAATGCGATTGTATCTATTGCTATTTTAATACCTTGTAAACTAGCACCACCTACACCTCTTTCATTATACAAAAAATACTCCATAGTTTCGTCTACTAAATTCGTAGCCGATGGAGCAACTCCGTCTGGTCTTCTCTTTCTTACTTCTCTAATCTTTTTAATTTTTCGTGGGTCTATATATTTAAGTTCAGTAATACCCATTTTGCCTGTTTCAGTATCTATTATTTTTTGGAAATAAATTCTACCATCAACATACCAACGTCTAAAAAGGTCGTGACCTCTAGTGTTGAATTGCATTAATCTTAATATTTCTGAAAATTCTTCCTCTACTCGTCTCTTTACATCACGTCCATAAGGTACACCATCTGTTACTAATCTAACAGCTTGTCTATTTTCATTTGCAACTATTGCTTCATTGACAATATCCTCAATTGCCATATCACATTCTGGATGTATTGAAATTTCTCTGTATCTTCTTATGAGGTCTGCTTCAGTCTTTGCGTTACCTTCCATGTCAAGGTGAGACGCAAAATATCCTCCAGCGGCGACAACTTGTGTGCCGTCCTCTGCTTGAGGTGTACTAAAGTTTTGTTTTGGATCGGATTTAGGTTTATCTCTGGTAATCTTAAATCCAAAAAATTCTGCCATAATTTAACTCCTATTTGTTTATACGATACTACTTATAATAGTTTTAAAAGGGCGATCCGAAGACCGCCCCCTAATTTTTTATTACGTTGTAGTATTTGTTTCAAAGTATTGATATTCAAACGTAACACCAAAAGTTTCTATTTCTGTTGTTTCGCCCATACTTAAATCAATACCAGTTATCTCTGTCGGGTATAAACCTCTCAAAGTATATGATTTAACGTTATTACCGTTTCTGTCAAGATGATCTACAAATGCGTCAACTTGGTAATCAACTGGATTAGTTAATCCCTCGTTGTCAGTCATATTATTAATACCATTCTGCCATCTTTCAAAAGCATTTCTGATTTTGAAATTTGTATCGTTTAGTACCGTAATTGACCATGCCGGAATTGTTCTATCACCTGCTATTTTTATAGCTCTACCTCTAAAAGGAACATTGACGTTTGCAACTGTCATGCTCGGTATAGATGTAGCTGTACATAAAAACGCTAAGTCTTCTATTTCGCCACCAACTTGTGCGTAACCAGGAAAAGGCATTGTAACCTTAAACTGATTGGCTCTTGCGCCACCGCCTGCAAGTTTAGCTTTGAAGTCATTAATGTTTGCCATTTTTTATTTCTCCTTCTCTACTATTAACCGCCTGCGACTTCTTCAAAAGAAACGCCAGTCCGTGTTGCGATGAATTGTAATGTAATAAAGTTGATACTTCTTGCTGGTTTAATAAATATCTCAGCAATAAATTCATTTCTATCAATTACTTCACCTGTGTTATTTGTTTCGTCACATACTACCATAAAGTCTGTGAGACCTCGTCTACCTTGTACTTCTCTTAAAAAAGGTTCTACAATGTTTCTAAAGTTAGCTCTTGTAAATTCATCATTGAACTCAAAGAGTTGATATTTAGAAGCAGTTGCTATTGCCTTCTCTAAAATAATAAACAATCTTCTAACATTGATTCTATCAAAAGCACTTGGAGCACTTAATCCAGTTTTGTCACCAAAAAGAACTGTGCCTTGTCCTGGGAAAGTTACCACAGGATTAACACGAGCTTTATATAACTCGTCTCTTTGTGCTTTATTTGGATTGTATGCTAGTTTAACTGCGCCTCTGATAATACCTCTGTTAAGACCTGCCGGTGACCACCAACTATCTGCGATAATATCGGTTCTAGCTGCTAGACCTGCAATATCTCCATTTAATGGTACATATCTATATACGTCATTATATCTGTCGTACATATACTTGTAACCACTATCTAACACAACGTAAGATGAAGAACGGATACCGTTCATAAATGCTAGTACGTTTTGTGTTTGCGTGATTGAAGAAGCAACGTTAGCCACATCTGATCTCTCTGGAGATACGAATGCGATAGCGTCTTTTCTTTTCTCTGCTATAGAGATTAAGTCGTCAACTTTAGTAGCGTCACATTTACCGCCCATGATTAAACCAACATCCACAGTTTCAGAATCTTCAAACATTTCGTATGATGTTTTGATTTGACCTGTAGAAGCGGCTGAACCGTCAGCGCCTGCTTGTAGACTGTCAGATTTTGGTGTATCAATAGCTGTGAAAGTAATTCCACTAGCTGCTGTTCCAAAATTTGATCCAGAAGCATGGTGATCCATCCAATAGATATAACTTGATCTATTGAAAACTACGTTTGAGTAATAATTTGAATCTCCTTGTGGTGTTTTTGCGTCTGAAGCTTTTGATACTTTATCATAAACTTCTAACACTTCACCACGTGTTCCTGTTATGTCGCCATCTTCGTCTACCACGACCACGTGCATTTCATCGTTAGTAGCTGCTTTTGAAGTTGCAAATGGAGATGTTCCAGGAGCACTTGACACCATGTCATAGTATTCCCAAAGTCTCTTTACGTTTGCACCATTAGCTGGAACTATATGTAATCCACCTTGACCTGTGTCTGCTCTTGTAAATGTAATATCGTTTGTTGCGATACTTGTTATTTTATATTTGTAACCATCATAATCTGAACCTGCAGCTGTTTTAGAAAACTCAACTATGTCTCCTACGTTAAAGCCTGTTCCAGATGTTAATGTTACTGTCGTATGACCAACAGCCATAGCTGCGTCAGCGAGTGTTGTTTTAGCGTTTTCTTGGAAACCTGTTGCGCTGTGACATACAGAAACTTTTAAGGTATTACCCCAAGCTCCTGCTGTTCTAGACGCCCATTCTCCAACTGTAGCCGCTCCACCAGAATAGTTATCCTGATAGTCTTGTGTGTTCTTTACTACAAACAAACTACCTGAAACGGTAGCGTTTGCTAAACCAGTATTTTGTGCTCGTACAACTCTTAATGCGTTAGAGTAAGATAAAAAGTTTGCAGCTGTAAAAAAAGATTCAAAATTATTTGAATCCGGTTTGCCGAAAACTGTTACTAACTCTTGCTCACTAGATATTGATGTAACCTCATCTAAAGGACCTTTTCTGAACTCGCCAGCAAAGGCACCAATTGATGTTGATACAGCGGGAATGATTCTTGTTAAATCTTTCTCCTGAACGAGAACGCCTGGCGATACTTGAAATGCCATAGTTTATTCTCCTCTTAATTAGCTAATTATTAATTGTATATTTCACAAATCGTAAGTTTTCTTACGCCCATATTTAAACGTATCAGTTAAAGGTATTTATAAATGTTGGATATTGTAGACTATTGACCTTTTCTTGTTGCCGGAAACCACCTGGTACCATATTCATCAACAGCTTCCTTATCTTCCTCTGGATCGTGAACACCATCGTCTACAAAACCAAACGGTGCCATGTCCTGCTCTATCAAATTCTTTTGTTCCTCGTACATTTTTAAACGAGCATTAGTATTAGACAATTCTTTAAAGAAAGGTTGATTAGATAACCAACCAAATATGACTAAACACATCATTAAATCATCATTTGATCCGTCTTCAGCCTGCCAACTTTGGCCTCTTTTAGTAAAGGTTGACATCTCCTGTATAATATGCCAATCATTTATTATAAGTTTATCTCCTTCAATTATAGTTTTTAAGTTAGAACAACCAACTCTTTTTATCATTTTTGTCATACGAACACCCATAGATGAACCACGACCACTAAACATTGCACCTAATATTTGACCAGCACGACCTTTTTGAGTAGTCATTAATATATTAGGATATTCAATCTCAAACTGTAAAGCCTCTGCTACTTGCTGACCTATATCATTAACCTCTGTTAATATATGTGCATGATTATATGCTAAACATACTCTGTTAATTATATTAGGAAATACAAAGGGTTTAATTTCGTTACTTCTATATTTGGCCACAACTTTGTAAGGCATTTCAGACACATCAAATACCAGAAAGGCAGAATAATCTTTATCAACACCTCTTGAAACGTCCACTGTACAAACATAAGTATGTCCTTCTATTTTATCTTCGTATACATCAACACCTTGAGCCGATTTTATAGGAGTTATAATAGGTATTTGTTTAATTTTTGTAGCTGATATTAAAGTATTTACAGAACCTAAAAACTCACACTCAAACTCTTGTTGAAATTGTTCCTCACTTGTATTACGTATGGTCATTTCTTTCCATTTTTCATCACGTCCTGGTACTTCACTCCAATGTACTTCAATAGGTATATAATCATTTTTTTTGGTTTGAGAATCCATCCAAAGTTTATAAAACATATTCATACCATAAGGTGTAGATACTATAACCATTTTAGTTTTTGTACCAGCAGATATTGTAGGATAAACTGAACTAAAAAACAATTCAGCAATATTAGTAGGTACGAAAGCAAACTCGTCAAGAAATATTATATTATATGAACCACCTCTTATAGCACTTGAAGATGTAGCAGCCGCCACAATAACTGATTTATTTTCTAATTCTATATTACCTTTGTTCCAATTAATTACACCTTGTTGTAACCACTTTGGTAAATTTTCATATGCTAATTGTACTCTACTTAAAATATCTCTAGCAGTAGAGGACTTATTGGCAAGTATGGCAATATTACTGTTTGGATTAAATAATGCAAAGTGTAAAAGATATGATACTGTTGTTGTGGATTTTCCTGATTGTCTTGGTAGTTTACAGATTGTAAATCTATTATTATGTATCGTATTTACTATTATCTTTTGAAAAGGATACATCTTAAAAGGTATTAAACCCTCGTCAAGTGATACAATCTGGATATAATTTTCCATAAAGTAAATAGGGTTCTCAGCACACTTTTGATATTCTACTATTTCTTCTTTAGTAAAATGTTGTGGTGTATTAATCTTTTTTAAATTCGGGTTTCCTAAATATGCTTCACTCATTTATTACTATTGCCTCTATGTGTGTGTAACCTAATTTTAAAGCAGCTTTTAATCTTTGGTTGCCTTTATGTACACTCCACTTTTTCTCCATATATATTTTTCCATTAACTCCATATCTAATATTCTCACTTATTTTATGTGTGTAAACCTCTATCGGGTTAATCAATTCTTGTCCATCTAATAATTCTTTTAACGGTACGCCGTAGGTTTTAAGATAAGTTATATCACTTATCGGTATTATCCTTTTGTTCGGGTGTAACGTTTTTGCTTTCAATATTCTCATCTTTTTGTTTACTATTTAACATCTTTTGTAACTCAGCAGTTGATCCAATAAAAAGAGCATTCTTAACATTTGTACTTGCAATCTTTGGTACTTCTTTTAATTCTTTTAATTTCTTTTGTAAGTCTTGTAATTTATCAACTGTAGTTGCAACTTGTCCTAATAATTGTCCTGCAACTTCATATGCTCTAGGGTGTTGACCTTCCTTTGCAATTTCTAATATACCATCAATAGCTTCATTACCTTTATCAATTAAATGGAAATAGTTATCTCTACTATATTTGTAATCGTTATCTACGTCTGTCTTATCTTTATCTTCAACTCTAGGAACTAGAGGTTTAAATTCTTTTTTTTCTACCACAGCGTTTTCAGTTGCAGTCTCAATACCTAAAATTTCATTTACTTTGTCTTCTATATTGTTCATTATAATACTTTACCTTTATTAGGTCCTACTTTAATTCTATATTTTTGTGTACCTGTTGCACCAATATTAACTTCTTTTCTCATACTTTTAGTTAATTCTAAAGTTTTTTTTTCTCTATTATTTTTAGCAGTATGTTCATTCAGTTGTCTATGTCTATCTCTTTCCATTACTCATCTTGTCCAGTTTTTGGGTTATATTTTTTACCATCGGCATAATTACTTATAGTTGTTGTAAATCCAAAATCATCATCAGCGTCAGCTGTTATTGGATCAGGCACAATTATTATTCTTTCTTCACGTGAAGCAGTATCCAAATTTGAAGATGTATATAATTCTGATTGTACTTTTTTGATAACACTTTGATTAGAAGTAGGACCAAATAAGTATGTCTTCGCTGTAAAATTCATTGTATATATTACTGCTCTTCTATTTGTAAAAGCACCATCATAACTATCTTCATAATTAATAGTGTTAAGAATAATTGGTACGTCTCTTTTTATATTCATTTCAGGTAAAACATTTACTGTAACCGTATAATCTGGCTGAAAGAAAGGTAAAATTTGTTCTACAATTTGTAAACCATTTTCAGCAGTTGCTGTAAAGGCATAAACATTTAAACTTATGTTATATGGTACAGGTGTATAGTTAAAACTATTTTTTGCTCCTGAAGAAGTTAAACCACTAGAATCTGTTTCATGTAATATATATTCTGCATGACCTGTAGTAGCATTTGCTTTTTCATTTATAATAAGACCACTCTCATCTTCCATTTGTACTCTATCTAATAAAGCGGCTGATTGTGATCTAGATAAATCTACTTTTGTTTTTCTAAATTTATGAACTCTTGTTAACTTTCTACTAGGATCATATTGTAATCCTGATATTTCAAATCCTATTCTTGGTAAAGTTATTGCAAATGATCTATCAGTTAAATCTGGTTGTTGTTCTAAACGAACTAAAAACTTTTCTTTAGGTGCATATGCTAAAGGAACTTTTATTCTTTTTGTAACAGCGCCTGTTGTTCTATTGACATTTTCTATAACAATGTTATTGAATAATTGTCCAAATGCAATTATAATCTTTCTTAATCCTTCATTGTAAAATGGTGTTCCAAACATTATTGATCTACCTCTCCAAATGGATTTCTTTCAGTGAAATCTAATACATCATCTGTTACGGATTCTGTATCAAAACCGGCTGCCGTATCTAAATCTAAATTTTGTGCATAATCAGATTGAGTTTGTACAGTTGTTTTTGTTGCGTCATAACTTTCATTAATTAAGAAATTAGCATTACCAGATTTAGTGTCATCTTGTTCTAATTGTACTGTACCTTTTTCATCTTCTAAAGTAAATCTATCTACTAATAAGTTTACAGAATATTTAGCTTCTTTAGCGTCAATACCTGCAACGCCAGTAGCAATTGTTTCGTTTGCATATTCCCAACGTGTAACTCTTAATTTATAAACAGGTAAATTACCTAATTGAAAGAAAGGTTCCTGATCTTCTACAAATTGAATTTCAAAGAAACTATTCATCAAAGGAAAGAATAAAATATCTCCTTCGTTAGGTCTACCTGGTACTTCTAAATTTGTTTTTACGTTTACTTTATTATGGAATCTTCTTTTAGAAACCATTAGAGTTGTATCTTCTCTAATTTCTAATCCAAATTTACTAATTAATTCTTGTTGACCTGCAAATCCTTCAGTACTTTCAAAATACATTTCAATAGGAAAAGCATTTTTAAATTTACTATTAACATCTTCACCTAAAACCAAAGATTGATTTACAATACTTCTTGGCATATAGTAAATTAAATTACCATATATTTTTAATCCTTCTATGATTAAATCTTCGTAAAGATATTTTTCGGATGCATTCCCAATACCATCGCCTGACTGAAAATATGGATTCATTACTACCATAGTTGTTTACCCTATCAGAAAGTTATGAGGCTCTTCAAATGTTGTTCTAATTTCTGTTTCTAATTTTTCTATATCTGTTAGTGATTCGGAGTATAATTGACCTCCGTTAAGTGATACTCCACCTATCATAGCAACGCCATTAAATTTAGATAAGTTTGCTCCCCATTGTTTTTTAAACAAAGCAGTTACATATCTTTTTAACCATTGATCGTTATATATATCGGTATTAGTTGCTGGATCTAATTTTCTAAAACAATCTATAACTAAATGTTCACCGACTCTTAAATCTTCTTTCCAATCCATATCAACAAATAATTTGTTATCATTTTGATTAAATCTTAAAGGTTTTTCACCTACTAAAATATGATCTAAAAAATCTAAATGTCTTAATACAACATCATAGTTAACTACCGATGTTGAAGAAAAATCATATAAATCATTTAATCTCATTTGGTATCTTACATCAAATAAATTTAAACTTCCTTTACTTGAAAATGGAAAAATATTTGTAACCGAAATAACTGTTTCAGGAACAATTATATAATTTTGATTTTCCATCCAAGTATTTGTAATAGAATTTTTAGTTATTGATTCTGAAACATCTCCATTTGTTACAATTCTATCATAATCTGCTTGTGTGTATTTGTATTTTAGATAACATCTTCTTATTGCATTCATATGAAATTGAGAATAGTATTGCATAGCTTCATCTATTCTATCCTGCAATTGATCTTCATCAACGTTAATCTCTATAACTGGTTGACCTAATGATCTTAAAGCGTAATCTTTTAATTGTTCTCTTGTTGCTGGTGTTGCCATGTTTATATTTATCCTTAATTAACTTGTGGTACCATACATAGTTTTTAATGTACTACCACTTGAATCTTTTATTGTAATACTTGTTGAGTTAGTAACTCCGCTAGACAATGTTAAAGCACCTGTTATTTTAACATTACCTACTACGTCTAATTTTTCCGCTGGATTTGTTGTACCTATTCCAACATTACCATCCCACTTAATTCGCATACGTTCTGATCCATAAGTTTCAAAGGCTAACTGTTGAGAAGATTGATTTGCTCCAATAATACCAATTGAACTTTCAACTCTGAAATCTAATCGTTTATTACCACCATCTATTGTTTCTAATCTTAAAAATGGCATATCAGAAGAAGAAGCATTTATCTGAAATTGTTTTGCAGGATTAATTGTACCAAATCCAATTCTACCAGCGGTTATATGAATTTGGTCACTTGAATTTATTTTTAAATCTGTACCATCACCAGATATATACTCTCCAGCGTCACCAAATATTACTTTAGTATTGTTGTCTAAAGTATTATCTGAAGCTGCTTCCAAGGTTCCTTTTGAACCTGAATAACCTTGCGATCCTGTAAAACCACCTGTTAGTGGTTGTAAAGCCCACGCCTCACCATTCCATTTCCAGGTACGAGTACCTAGATTGTATGTATCATTGAGCGACGGACCACTCGGAAAATTTATGCTTGGCATTTTCTATCCTTTAATTGTTCTCTCACCATATTTATAATATTTATACCATGCTTAAGTAAGCTATTTTCCAATAAAAAACCCCCGGAACCGAAGTGCCGGGGGTTAATTTCGTTTAGTTAATTACTAGCGTATTTAGATTATGCTTTTACAATCTTTAATACGTGAGTTGCCGCTGTGGATGTTGATCCTCCAGGGAACTCCTGAGCTCTGTAATCATCGCCATCAACTTGATTAGTTGCGTAAGTAGTACCATCTAGTATAGTATTAGCCATACCTGATCCTCTTGTCGTTCCTGTTCCGTTGAAATTATATCTAATAGTATATCCGTCTGCTGAACTAGCAGCTGTGTACTTAATCCAAGCTTGACAAAG